>CENX01021857.1_pt1 | contig 29233 bp, 28 predicted proteins | sample 361321 | NCBI WGS metagenome assembly CENX01 (sample SAMEA2619678, study PRJEB7988) | marine metagenome | isolation source: saline water (ENVO:00002010), including | reverse complement strand
GACACGAGCATTTGCCGTGATGGTTCACGGCATCTGGAAGGAGAGAGAGCTTGGGTTGCTGACACGAGAGCAACTGACTGAGCGTATGCAGGAGGCAAGAGACGCTTGCTTTAAAACAACTGAGGAGACTACCACACATGACTAAATACGTACAAGAGAACGAGGCGCTTGACCAAGTCGTTATGAGTGGCCACGAAATGATGGCTGCAACCACGACAGCGGTGCGTGCAATTAGCGATGACTACGAGACGGGCGTAGTCTTCCAAGGCAAGGGTGCTTTTACGGACGGCAAAGACGTATCGCTGCCCGTCATCCCCATTAACGCCCCTGTCACAAAGCGAGACGCCTTAATCGTTGGCGGCTATGCCAATCACGAGGGGCTTCATAAACTTCTCACTGATTTCACTGGCTTGCGCAAGAAGATGGATAAGTGGGCGAAAGAAGGCAGGGCTTTGACCAAGCAGCTCGCCAACGGCATGGAAGACGGGCGCATAGAAAAAGGTGGTACTGTGCTTTATGGCGGCTTGTCTGGTGCAATCGACAAGACAGCACGCGACGTCAATCGCAAGTTCATTGACGAAGTTTACCCGCAAGACCCCACTATCGTCGAGGACTTTGGCAAGATTGGCCCAGTCGCAATTACTTGGGAGAGCCGCAAGCGTATTGGCTACCCCGATCCCAGCAACGACGAGGCATTGAACCTGTTGCCGCCCGACATTCGCCGCAAGGTTAAGAAGATTGTTGACAGACTTATGAAGGTTCCTCACGGCGTCACAGGTCTGGGCAAGATTGATCGTCGCAAGGCATTGGCTGGCAGTCGCAAGGTTGCGGAGATGGCAGAAAAGATAGCCGACGAGTACATGCAGAAGATGCAAGAAGAAGAGGAACAGAAACAACAGCAACGGCAACAGGGCCAAGGTCAGGGTGGTGCTGAGACAGGGCAATCGCAGGGCGAGGATAAGACAGCCAACCCGGATCAACCCGGCGAGATGGGTAATCCGGGTGACAACCAAACGACTAAGCCGAACGAAGAGAAAGGCCAAGGACAAGACGAAGCGAAAGGCCAAGGACAAGACGAAGAGAAGGGCCAAGGGCTAGAGCCAGACGAAGCGAAGGGCGAAGGCGGGACAGGCGAACAGGCAGGCGGTTGGGGAGCGACAGGTCTTGAGGAAGAGCGCCAAACTTTGCGAGAGCCGACACCTCACGACCCAAGTCTTCAAGATGCTGTGAAGCGAACCATTGACAAGATCACTGCACAAACGGATGAACCATATACTGTCATGCTGCCTGATCGTGACAAGTTCTATCCACGACGTGTGCTTAGCGAAGAACCTGCGATTAAGAAGGATGGTAAGTCGTGGTATGCTGAGCAGAAGAAGTCGATTAGCTCAGAGGTAGGCACGACACGACGTAAGATGGAGCGTCTGCTTACGTCGATGGCTCGGACTGATGTTCACAACAACAAAAGGAGTGGTAAGCTGGACGTTCGTGGCAACGTCAGCAAGATCGTCAACCTAAAGACCAACGTCTTCAAGAAGAAAATGGAAGAGGCCAACGTCAATTCTGCACTGTCGCTGCTGATAGACTTGAGCGGTAGCATGAGTGGCGAGAAGATACATCTTGCCAGTCAAGCAACGCTTGCGATTGCCGAGGCATTGGAAATTGTTGGCGTGCCATTTGAGGTACTGGGTCATCACACGGTTTCTTACCTTCGTGGGAAAGTGAAAAGGGAAAAGCTGACAGAGGTTGTTCAAGGTAAGTATGGTCGTCGTTGCTCCATCATCATGAAGCAGTTCAAAGACTTCGATGATCCGCTGAGCCTTTGTCGTTCGACGCTGGGTTCTATTCAGCATAGCGTATCGGGCAGCAACGCTGACGGCGATGCAATCATCTGGGCTGCTAACCGATTGATGCTGAGACCGGAAGAGAAAAAGTTCCTGTTTGTTCTTAGCGACGGCAAGCCTGCCTATTACTCGGACACGAGGGACGAGGACCAGTACACTCGTGATGCGATTGAGTGGGTTAGATTTCATGGCGTGAAGGTGTTTGGCTTGGGCATCAAGAGCAACTTCGTGTCTAAGTATTATCCTGATTACGTCACATGCTGGGACATGGAGCGGTTCGCCAAAGTGTACGTCGATCAGATCGTCAAGCTACTGATGAGCAACGCGCTACCTGACCAGTCAAGTCTTATCAAGACTACAGCACGACGTGGCAAGGCCATATGAAACGGCGAGCAAGGATACCTCGCGTGTGGTTTAGCTGGTCGAGCGGTTCACACCGCTTGGCCTACTACGTCAAAGTTTATTGGACATGTAGGGAAAGGGGGATACGAAAGAACGACAAGGAAAAAGTTATAGAAGTTATGTTAGAGCTTGCACCTCGCACATAACTGTGACACATTCGTGACACATTTAGCGCATGAATTCGGAAAGGAGTGCGACAATGGCACATAAAGAAAACCATAGCGGAGGGTTATTTAATCACAACCAAATGGGGGGTGGATCAACTCCGTGGATCAACCCACCAACTGGGCCGACGCAACTGGCTGTTGACTTGGAATTTCTGAGCCGACGCCAACACAAAGAGGGAAGATTATTAAATGACCTCGACGTTAAAGTGCAACTGACTAACGGCGTAGACCTAAAGGATGTTCTCGCTGTCAGCATCTACAACGGAGTAATAACCATCATATGCGAGTATGTGACATGGCGTGCTGCCACGAACAGCATCCAAAGTTTCTGTCACACCACGGAATAAAGGAACACACACACATGAATAGTATAGCTGAACAAATCACGACGAACGCGCTCGCAGAACTGGGCGTGATTGATAAGAAGAAAATTGAAATTGCAAATCGAACACCAAACAAGGCGGCGGTAGAGGCCGAAGAACGCTCGGCTGAAATATGGGCCAAGTGGATGGGGGCAAACTTACGTAAGACAGGCAAGCCGCACCCCGAACACCCTGTGACAAGTAGACACCTTGTCCCCGTTACGGAAAACAGGTGGTCTCAAGACGTAGTGCTGGCAGACATGGATGCCATCAGAAAAACGAAGATCGACATGTCAGGTGCGGGGAACGCTGTCATGTCAACAAAAGACTTCAAAGACATGGTCGAAGTTATGTCATCTGACATGCTTAATGTAGCCGAACAAGCTGGCTTCATTGTTACGTCGTCCAATGCGTTCAACCAGCTACAAGTTAAGATAGCTGGTTGGTTGTTAGAGCATACCAAACAATATGACGGCACAAACTATCGTGTCTTCGTCGTGGAGGGTCCATGAAACCTGTCACAACTCTGAAGGTAGACGTTGATGGTGGCGAAGCGGCCATCTTGATACGAAAGGATGCGACGATTGAGACCTACATGAAGCTCAATCAAGTCGTGGGCGAGCCTTCGCTTTTAGCTTTGGGTATTAGCTGGTCGTGTGAGAACGACGACTGGAAACTCAGACTTATGCGACGAGCTAGGACAAAGTTGTTGGATTTGATGGGGGCTGCTGACACCAGCAAAAACCAGCGCCAGCAACACACACATGATGAGGGTCACGACACCCTCATTGAGAACGAATAGGAGAAACACACGATCAAAGCAAGAGGCAGTCGCAAACAGGCAGCACATGACCAGTGCAGTTTATAACTTAATACAACCCTAGAAGAAGAGAGGAAGCCCTTATGGACTTATCACAAACAAACCGAATTACGCAGTTAGAAGCTGACGTAGTCGCGCTACAAGCACAAGTAGAACTGATAATGCGGGCTTTGCTAGATCGTAATCAGTACCAGATCAATCCGTCGCAATCTAGTGTAGCCACAGTAAGTCGTGAGACTGAGCTAATGACGTATTCTCCCAAACAAATCGCCGCTATCCAACTTGTAAGAGCTGGATTGCAAACAGAAGCTATGGCGAAGGCGTTAGATTGTACGGAGAGTACAATCAAGGTGCATATTAGAGGATACATGAGACGAAGCGATACGAATAGTCGCCACAAGGCGGCTGTCCATTACGAAGGTTTGATACAAGACTTAACGCCAGAGCGTCACAAGAAATTAACCGACGTCGAAATGGATTGGGCCGAGAACCCAGACTTGTATCCTGACACAACTAAAATGCTACATCAAAAGGTGAGGTAATATATGCTCAAACTCAAGAAACAATCAGGTTACTGGCATGTTGTCGGTACATATCTAGGAGAGAGGGTCCGTCGAACGACGGGCCTTCGGGCCGTCAACAGCATGAAGGCGATGGCCGAGGCGGTACGAGTAAAGACAGAGAAGGAAATCGTAGACGGCCAGTTCGGACCCAAGGTTACGCACGAGACGTTTAGAGATGCCGTTCTGCGCTACAAAGAATGGCAAGTCTTACAAAACAAAAGGAACAAAGAGCAAGAGAAAATCCTTGAGAACTTTTGTGATGATTGGGGCGACGTGCTGTTAAGAGACATCACGACTGATGCGATCATGGCTTGGTCTACGACTAAGTGGACAAAACATAAGCCGGGTACTGTTCGTCGTTACCTTAATGACATGAGCAGCGTGCTGAACCATGCGGCAGCTAGGTTAGACAACTGGAACGCGCCGAAGGTTCACAAGCCAGCCGCCAATGACGAACGCGACGTGCATTTTGAGCGCGACGAAGCCAACAGTTTCCTCGACTGGGCCAAGAGTGAGTGCGTTCACTACCACCCTCACTTCCTGACGCTGATTTCTACTGGCGTGAGGCTTGGTGAATTGCTGGCGTTACGTCGGCCACACTTCGGCAAGGCCAATGACGGTGTGTTGAAAGTACGTCGTCGCCTCAAGAAAACTGGCAAGACAAAGACGCGAGACATCCCGCTGACGAGGCCAATGAAAGAGCTGGCTCAGACGTTTGCAAGCAAGAGCGCACACGAGCCGTTGTATGTAGCACAGAGGGGCAACCCGTTCAGTTCGGCTGGGGCTGCAAGCACTGCGTTGAACGAGGCGTTGGGTGAAGGGCTGAAGGCGATTGGTCTGCCGTTCGATGGCGAGGATAGCATGAGAGTGCATGATCTGAGGCACACGTTTGCGTATCTGGTAGCGAAAGGTGACGGTAAGCATGGCGCTGACCTCGGCGATCTGCAATACTTGATGGGCCATGAAGACATTAAGCAGACAATGCGCTATCGGGGATTTATTCAAAGCAGAGCAAAGGGTTACGTGAGTTGTATGTTGGATGTGTCCTAGACATGTCGGCAGACTTCTGACAAACGTAAGAGAAATTAATTTGTAAGCCGTTGATTTTAAGCATTTGTTTTTTTGTAATGCACTCCTTTAATAGGGGAAATATTACACAACTCAGGTGCATTTCAGCAGGGTAAGTCTTTTAAAACAAGGGCTTACCCAGACAAACCAATACTCCTAAACATGTCCTAGACATAACCTGACTGGGATAAATCCGTATATTTGACAGCATAAAGATATGTAAGATACTTGACACCACATATCCCTTGTGCCATATGTGTCACATCAACTTCTAATAGGGACAAAAGATGTTAAAAATTAGGAAGAAAACCGTGTGGCTCAACAGTGAAACTAAAGCTCGCATAGTCGAGCAGCATTTCAGCGAGGGTGTATCCTGTCAGGATTTGGCCGACTTCTACAACGTGTGTTTGAATACAATTCACAACATCACAAAAGAACGTCGCCTTGAATTACGCAAGGAGAAGCACCTAAACAAAGCACGTATGCTTCGTCGGCAGATCAAGAACAGCAAGCCGAAAAGTAAGGTCGTGCGATCCGTCAACAACTTGGTTCGTGAGGAAAAAAAAGACCAGAACTTATCTGTGTCTTGGATGTCCAAAGAAAGCGACCAGTTCATCACGGGAATTAGTGTAGCTTACGGGCTGTCTCGCGCCCAAGTCGTGGATAAATTGTGCAACCATTATCGTGAGACAGTTCTCAAGAATTTGGCGGCTGGTTTAGAATTTAATGCCGCGAACTAAGAACAATCCAGACAAGCTAAGAGTTGCGCCAATCGTGCGGAGCTTTTTTCAAGCCGCTGTCGCCAGTAACAAAACTTATCAAGAAATCGCCGACGACGCAGGGGTGTGTAAGGAGACAATCCTGTCGTGGCAAAAAAACTACAGTCCAAACCTATCAACATTCACGGCTGCGTGTAACTCGCTTGGCTATGAAGTTGAACTCTTACCCAAGCCGTGAGTGGGGCGAATAACCACGGCAGCTAGAGCGGCGATCCTTTCTGACCTGTCGTAGGGTAAGGTTGGTCACTCATACACTTTGCGATAGGAGCAAACTCCCTCGTCGTGATCTAGCGCAGATCGACTATCCGTCATGATAGTGGCGCGGTCTGTTTTCGGGGTAGCCTTCGGGCTACCCCTCTCTAATTCGCGTATGTATGTCCACAACGCAGCGTTCTCACGCTCAAGTGTTTTCAAATTTTCCTGAAAATTTTTTTCGGCTTCAAGCATTACTGTTCCTGTATGGTTGACATGTAACAACCTTCACCCACCATTGCGGCCTCTGCCAACATGTCGGCAAGACATGTAGCGCCATCGCGTGTAAGGAAATAATTTCCTGATCCTAGCGTTAAAATCATCTTGCCTGAGCGAGAGAGACAAATCGTAGGCGTTATTACCTCGGCGTCTCGGCCAGTGATTTCGGCGACGGTAACTGAACCCGTCGCCGTGATAGTATATGATGGGGTGCTGGCCAATCAGTAGCCTAACTTCTTCCCGCCCTTCTTGGGCTTTGGTTTTTTCTTCACGTCGTTCTCCTTATGTTGGGGTGTCATTGAGAGCACACCGATGCCTGACTTGCACTGGAATACCCGTGGTTCGCCAAAGTTCCATCTGTAAACTTTGAGCTTTCTCATGCGCGACTAGATAGCACGCTGACTTAGTCGTGAAGCGATCATTATTTTCTCCAAGGATTTGCTCGCCGTTGGCAAAAATTATCCAGAAATGTAAGATCCAAACCTCCATGTCACCAAGCCTTGCATGACCAGTAACGTGCGCTAGTCTTGGGGCCGGGTGTCGCGCACTTGTGACGAGCGCGGAAAGACTTGCGACGCTTAGGGTTGGATTTTTTTATGGTCATGTTCGGGTCGCCAAACGTAACCTTGATGGTAGACTTACCTTTCTTCACACAAACAGCAGATTTTTTTGGGCCGCTCGGTGTGCGAAACGGTTTGTTAAGAGCCTTGCCCTTGCAGTCTTTACTAACTCGACCCTTGGCCATCATCATTCCCTTTGCTTACACCAAACAGTGTAACGATGTTGCCAGCCGTGTCGTCCTCACTCTCTTCTTTTTCCAAGAACTCGGCATCCATGCAAGGCCAGCCGTATTGCATGAGATAGCCCTCGTAGATAAAGGCGAAGTCGTTAAGGCGCATCACGACTAAGCTGTCTTGGGTTTTCATATTGTTTCGACGCTGGACTACGACAGGCATCTCAGGTGTGTCAGACTTGTGTATGCCTGTCTCGGCTTGCTGCATCGCTTGGTAGGGTTGGAATTTTTCTGTGCGCTTCGCTTCAATCCACAAGTCTGGCGTTCCAATTAAGTCTGCGCGACCACCGCCCGTGATGTATGACCCGCCTCCCGATAGAGGTGCGCGTGTGATCTTGCCTTCGCCACCAAACAATCGTCGGTCTAGCCACTTCGCAAGCTCTCGCTCGTAGCCGTCGCCTTTTCTTTTCTGCTTGCTCACGTCTGCTCTCCTATTTGAATTGCCAATCGTCGGGGATGCTCATAAGTTCTGGCGATTTGCATTTGTTACAGACGTATTGCCACCTTGGTCGTGGGCTGGTGGACTTGCACTTTATGCAAGGCCTCTCCCAGTTATCGACTTCAGTTTTGTTTGAGGTGATCGCGTATTTCGCACCATGAAATTCAGCAAGACCTTCTCGGATCAAGATGCGCTTTATGGTATCAGAGCAGCAGCCGAAACGTCGGGCCATTGCACGGTAAGAGTAGTCGTGGTCGAGCATGTATTCCAGAAGGTCTCGCTCACCCTTAGTCAGGGTGGCTCGGACACTTCGCATTTTCTTTGTCTCCAATGCGGGAAACGCCCCCGACAAGGGGGGCGTTGGGTTTGAACTTTCGTAAGTGAGATAAACTTGGATTGACGAATGAGCCTCGTCAGTGTGTATAATCGCGTGAGCGTCGCAAGGTACTAATAGTTCTAATCGTTCAAACAAACACAGTTGCCTTTCGGCACTGTGTCCCCGTACTAGACTACTAGAACTTATAGAACTATTAGGTTTCACACCCATCTCCCAACTTCGTAGACAGGCAGACTTAGCGTGCGGCTTATGTCCTCAACCGACATACCTTTCCCAGAATAGTAAGCAGCTTTTTGTTTCATGGATGCGGTGGACACGACGTACTGTGAGCCGTCAAGCAAGCTCTCAGCCCAGCCAACGTAATGCGTCTCGTGTAGCTCTGTCGTCTGCCGAACCTTGCCGAAACTTATTTGAGACACCATGCGTAAGCGACTGTCAGGTTTTAGTCGTTGCTCAAGAAACCCGAACGGGGTCCACTCCTTACCCTTGCTGTCGTACAAATCAATCTCACCATCGAACAGGCCAGCCTTCGACTTCGCGTCACCCTTGCGCTGGAAAACCTGTGTCACCATTACCTGTGTATCAATGTCGGTAAGCTGCGCCGTGCTGCCAGCCTCACGACCAAGCCCACTTTCCCCCGGCTTGTTGCGGTGGTGAACCAAGACGACAGACGCGCCGTATTTATTCCTGATCGACTTAGCGACGAAGTTTACTTTGAACCACTCGGATGCTGACGCTTCCTCTAACCCACCGAAAGCGTTTCTCACGGTGTCGATGACCACGATGTTGGGCTTGATTGCGTCGAGCCATTCACCCAGTAGGCCAAACCCTGCCTCGGTGGACAGGATCATCTCGCCGCCATCTTCTGCGTTGATAAGACTAGGCGACCACATGTTAAACTTGTCGCTAGTCTCACCAAACATTTTCATAAAATTCTTAAACCGATACAGTATGGTGCGGCTTGGATTGTCGTAGTCGAGATATAAAATCTTGGCTGGTCGTGTCTCGTATGGACCGAACTGTTCTTTGCCAGCAGCCATTGACGTGAGCAGTGCTTGCAGAAAGAAACTCTTTCCGTGACCGTTGTATCCCACGACTTGCGTAATCGTAGCAGCAGGGATCAGCGGATCAGCCCAGTATTCTGTCTCACCTATACTGTCGATCAGTCGGTCAATGTCCCCGCCCAGTATTGGCTTGAGCCTACCCAGACGTAACTGCTTCTTCTCGTGGACAATTCGGTATCCGTCTTCATCATAGTCGCTGGGGTAGTTGCGTCGATCCATGTCTGTTGCGCTACGAATTTTAGTTTCTAGCCAGCGCTTTGTCTGCTCTGCGTCATACCCAGTCGTGTTGAAAAACTCGTTGTTAAAATCGAGTGCAGCCTTGAGGCAATCATCACCAATGATACCCTGTCTTATCTTCTGTCCGACGTAACGAACCATAAGTGCGTCTGTTCCGTCGCCGTCTTGGAGCTTGCGGCCCAAGTGTGCGACACGTACCTTCGTCTGGTCCCATATGCTCACAAATTCTTCGGGGTTGTGTAAGCCTACACCTGACAAGTCGAGTGACCCGAAAGAAAATTCATCGCCAGCTTCAGACGCAACGCCCTTCCAAGGGTGAAGCTCTAAGTCGTCCCAGTCAGCGGTTGTTTGAAAGCGGTACTCATGCTCAACGATTTCATCTTTTACTTTGATCGACGGCGGCATGACGACAAATCCACCATCGCCTCGGAAGTCTAGGCCTTCAACTTGTGGCCAGTCACGACCAACGCCGCCGACCTTATTGGCAAACCTCGTGCCTTGTCGTGGATGCTTGAAGTAAAAGTGTGCGCCTTTCTTTGTGACGACTTTGTACGGCGACGTCATAGCGTTCTTCTCAGCAAACTTAATGGCGTCTTCGTTGTCGCAATCAACAGCGACGACACCACTCAGCTCACCAGTAATCAAACCGATGTTAAAATACTTTACAATGTGACCCGACTTTGTCTTGACCCCCTCAGTAAACCAATCGTCTACCATGTCTTCAGTCACAGGGTTCGTCTGCCAGTCGATCCATCCCACGAGTGGGGTCTTGGACGACAGCGATAGCGGCATAATATTCCAGCCACGATCAATCGCTTCAAGTGCAGCCGTGTACGTTCGGCTCTTGTGTTTATCTAAATCATGGTCAGTCAGTAGCTTGCCTGTCATTATTTGCGTCCTCGAAATATTCGTTGATGTTGAGGTTAGGGTAGTGTTCAAGAAGTCGTGCGATGGTCGGCGTGCCAAAGTAGCCCGTCCTCATGGCCCGATAAGGTGAGGTTCTCGTGTTACCGAGAAGACTTGCCACGTTATTGACGCCGCCACAGTCATCGACCAACCGACGAGCGTTAAATTTTATTGCCATGATTTTCTCCATTTGTTTATTTGTCAGTAGTGGCTCAAGCACCTGTCGTCTATACATCCTGTGACGTTAGTGAGACAAAATTTATACATCTAACTTGTATCCTGACATATCCTGAGATAAAACGACTGAGTTACATCAACCGTTAGGAGATACAATGTCCGATTGGGATACAGCCCCTGAGAGAGGGGCAATTAACAACGCCAGCCCAGCGCTGGTGACGGCAGTGAAAGAATTTAAGTCTGTCGCTGACCGCTTGGAAAAATTACAAGAGATGCACGCAAGCCTGCTTGAAACAATAGCAGCAGAGTTCCCCATTATGTCTGGTGAACAGGCGATTGATGTGTCTGGAATGACAGTAACGTGCAGCCGCACCGAGCGTTGGACTTGGGACGCTGAGTATTTGGAAGACTTGTTTATGACTTCCGACACTCTGCCCGATCACGTCAAGAAAAAGCTCACCGTGAACAAGCGGTTATTCCAGAACTTAGAGGAAGCCGAAAAAAAGCAGTTACTTCCTGCGCTCACAAGAACACCCGGCCCGGCGAAAGTTAAGGTGATTGAGGTGGAAAATGTTTAGCCCACAAAATACAAAAGACGAGACGACTAGCTTTCAGAAGTCGTTATTCTTTGCCCCGCATGGCTGGGGAAAGACAACTCAATTCAGACACTTGCAGGATTTTTACGGCAAGGGCTTTATCATCTCTGGGGAAAGTGGCTTGTCGTCAATTCGATCAGCCAACATAGATTTCTTACCGTTCAATTCGTGGAATGGTAAGTCGGATTCGACGTCTGGTGACTACTCATTTGTAGATATTTTCCGATGGATGAAGACCCCTAGTTTTAAGTCGCAGGGTTATAAATGGGTGGGGATAGACAGTCTTACGGAACTGTCCAGCCACTCACTCAAGGCTGCACAGCAGCACGCAGAAGAAGAGGCGCAGCGCCAAGGCAAGAAAAACGCCAACGGCTTTGAGGCGTGGGCAAAGCACAGCGCCAATCTAATCGGTGCTTGCAAAGCAATCCGTGACATGCCGCTGCACTTTTTAGTCACCGCTCTCGCAAAGGAGAGCCAAGACGAAAACGGCAACACAGAACACTGGCCGTTTCTTGATGGCAAGGCAGTACAGCAAGCGTTGCCGGGGATTTTTGACAACGTATTTGCTGGCGTGCGTGCCACGACTGGCGAACAAGGCAACAACCAAGTCATTCGCTATATCATTACGGACGACGTCAAAGGTTGGAAGGGCAAGGTTCGTGACGAGAAGCGGCGTCTTGCTCCCGTTGAGACGACAGGGAACGTCGTGGACTTGTTCAAGAAAATGGCCATGTCAGACGCAGATTTTAAAAAAATAAAAACTAAGGAAACAGCATGAGTTTTTCATTCGACAAATTAAATTTGAGCGGCGTCCAAGCGTCTAATGCTTCCTCTATACTACGGGCTGGACGCTACCTGTGTACTGCTAGAAACGCTACGCTCAGTGACACTAAGTCGGGGGGTAAATACATTGAGATTGAACTGCATGACGACAACAACATGGGCAGTATCAAGGCTTACCTTAATGTTTATATCCCGAAGAGCGAACAGGCCACTCGCATTGGTCGTGAGCAGCTTAAATCATTGCTGACATATGGGGGTCACGCAGACCCCGACAACATTGGTAAACACGGCGTCGCCAGCATTAACGGATTAAAAACTGGCGTGCTTGTCGTGTCTGAAACTTACACAAAAGACGGCGAGGAACGGACTGGCTCTAGGGTTAAGGGCTTCTTAGACCCCTCTGGTTTTACACAACCGAAATCTTCTGGTTTGGCTTCTTCCTCCCAGCCTGAGCCAGTTGATGATGACATTCCTTTTTGACTTGGAAGGGGTCATCGAACTGGGGGTGAGAGCCTGTGGGTATGCCCAACCTAGATGGTTGCCGCGCCCGAACTTTGGTAGCTCACCCCCTTTTTTGGGTTGGACAAATGGACAAAGCAAATGGACAAATGTCCAAACATAACTGAGTTGATTACTAATTCGTGGCTTAATGAAAGTCGGGACAGTCCTCGCCAATACATCGGCGCGTCTGGTATTGGCCAGCAATGCTTAGCTTCTATTGCTTTTTCTTATCGGGGATACCCTGACACAGAACCAGATGAACGACTTAAAAGAATTTTTCGTGACGGTCACAAGATAGAACGAGAAGTCGTGCGCGACATGCGTAGGGCAGGACTTCACGTTATGGAAACTGATCCCCTTACTTCTCAGCAGTGGCGTTGGACAGGATACGGTGGTTTGGTCATGGGAAATGCTGACGGTTTGATTGAGGTAAATGGCTCTCTAATCGGCGTTGAGATTAAAAGCATGAACATGAACAAACACAATGACTTTGTTAGGAAAGGCGTGAAGGGATCGCACCCGAACTACTACGACCAAATGCAGTGTATGATGGGGTTATCGGGCATCCAACGATTTGTTTTGGTAGCCTACAATAAAAACAACAGCGCATACCACCATGAGTATGTAGACTTCGATGACTTTCGTTGGGCTTACCTCACGACTAAAATCGAAGACGTGCTGAACAACCGAGTGCAGCGTGTGGCGACAGACGAGAGCGACTGGCGTTGCAAAGGTTGCTTCAAGCGTGACGCCTGTTGGAATGGAACTGAGCCACCCGAAAAATCTGTACGGACGTGTGGACATAGTCATGCAGATTACGACGGCGTGCTTCACTGTCAGATTTGTGATGCCATGACGTGTACTGACTGGATAAAATTTGAACCGAGGCCAGCATGAAAAATAAAAACAAAAAGAAGCTGATCGTTGATCTTGAGTGTCTGGAACAGAGCGTGGTGACACGCATCGCAGACTTAGAATGGATGATCGAATGGGGTGACGATAGACCTGACCAGACTGACGTCGAGGCAAGCCTGTCTGACAGACGTAAAGCCTACGACAAGCTCAAGTATATTCGCAAAGACATTGCCAATCTGAGGAAAGAGGTGATTGATTGTGAATAGATTAGTAGCTTTTGTCGGGCCGATAGGCAGCGGAAAATCTGTGTGTGCGGATTACTTATGCTCACATTACGGCTATACTAAGATCAAGTTCGCTGGACCATTGAAGATGATGCTAAAGCAGATGGGACTAACGGACGAGCATTTAGAGGGCGCTCTAAAGGAGCAGCCGTGTGATATACTGGCAGGGAAGACACCGAGATGGGCGATGCAGACACTTGGAACGGAATGGGGACGCGACCTAATCAGCGAAAACTTATGGGGCAACGTGTGGGCGCACCGCGCAAAGCAGTTGCTTCTGACCCAGCCAGTCGTGACAGACGATTGTCGATTTCGCAACGAAGCGGAGAGGGTCCAGAGGATGGGCGGGATGGTAGTTCAAGTGTTACCACCGTCGCACCACTCGACAGGAACCGCCGCAACCCATAGCTCAGAGCAGCTTGACTATGAGGTGGACATGGTTATCAAAAACCCCGGCGATAATTCTCTGCATAAAGCGTTGGACTTTCTAGCCCAGCCACAACCACACGCCCGTAAACATACACACGACTAGGATGACGAAGAGAGCGACAGCACATGCCATTTCAATTTTGTGTTGCAGTTCTTCTTGCCGTCGTTTTTCTTCTGCTATTCTTTTCTTCTTGATTTCGCCCCGCACTTTCAGCAAAGCATCCCACGCATAGAAACCTCGGCTGGCAATCACAGCTTTCTTTAATTCAATTTCTAGGTCGTTGCATTTCTGCTGAGCTGCGTAAGTTTCAAGCGCCTCTTCATTGACAGACTTGCCAGACCGCTTCTTCTTTTTTTTGTGGCCGTCACGAACTTCATCAATCGCACCCCACATTTTTCCGATGTCGCCCATCATCGAATGGGCATCCTTGCCCAGCTTCACACCAGACTTAATCGCAGCGAACGCTGCGACTGCGACTGATATAGGTTCCACGACTTAGCCTTTGGTTTTTTCCCGTTCACGGGTTCTCTTTTGTACCCTGCGAATAATGTCTGCCGCTTCTTTGCTGATCGTCGAGGGAATTGGTTCGTTAGTCGTTCTTCTATGCGACACTTCCTTAGTCACCCCTTTGTCGGGAATTGGTGGCAAATGAGAGCCAAGACTGTGAACGCCCCCCAAACTTCTTTTTGGTTGTTTATCTTTTTTAGGTTGTTTATCCGTCATCTTATTTTCCTATTAGCCATTCTGAGACGTCAAAGCAGGGACATGCTTTGTTCGACCACTCATTGTGTCCAGAAATTTTTGAAATTTTTGGGTGTGCTTCCTTCAAGTCTGCGATCAGATCACGCAGCGCGATGTCTTGCTCATAGGTATAGTTTGCTAAGAACTCGTCGTCAGCCGTACCGCCGCGCCCACCAAGCAGTGTGACCCCAATAGAGTTTTTATTCCTGCCACGACAATGCGCTCCGCTTCGCTCAACAGGTCTGGCTGCACCGACTTCACCTTTGCGATTTACGGCAAAATGGTAACCGCATGTTGACCACCCGTTGTCTTCGACGTGCCAGCGAGTAAGCTCTTTGACTGCGTCCTCGACTGGCTTGTCTTCGTACCACGACTTACGTGTTGCGGTGCAGTGGATTATGATTTCGTTTATATCTCTCATCGGCTTGGTCCTTGATAAGTTTTTTTTGTCGTTCAATTTCTTCGCGCTGTTTTTCAAGCTCGACAAATTGCCTGTCAATTTCTGTAAGCGTTGGGAAAGCCAAGACATTTTTCATACCACCTCGCCGTCACAGACAACGTCTGCGTCTGTTTCAATCCAGACCTTTGCCCCGCACGACAGTGGTTTGTCGGGTGAGTAGACGACTTTACTTGGCCCACCTATTTCTACTTCGTAGGCTTTGGTGTTAGCCTTGTAAGTCTTCACAGTTAAAGGCGGTCGCTGCTCTGACTGCTTAGAGTTGGCCCGAATAATGTGCATGTTGACGTGGATTTTTTTCTTCATTTGCGATTACCAAAGTATTGCGTCGCGCCACGTATGCCGAAGCTGGCTGCGACTACGCATCCCCAACTATAGATGAACCAATCGGGGGCTTGCTCCAATGCGGCGAAGCCGTCGAAGACTATGTCCCTGCCAGTCTCACCAGTGAAGCACACAATTATGGGAAGGCTCATCAGGATTGTAATATACTCATCCTTCCACGACGACTTGGAACCTTCGGCCATGATTTTTTCCCAGTTCGCTTCCGACTGGGCCTGCGACATAAGTATTTGGCTTTTGGCTTCTGCCTGTGTCACTTTCATCTTAGTCTCGGCTGCTTTAGTCTCGACTTTGCCTTGAAGCCATGTGCCAGCAAGACTAGCGAGCGGTCCTATAAGTGCTTGTATCATTTCTCCGACCCCAACCAAACAGCGAAAGCTCCAGTCATGGAGCCAGAACATATTGAAATCATTGCAGATTGTTGCGTCGACAAGTCGTCGAGGGCCATTCCCCATTCCAGCACGCGGATATACATGATGGTCATAACCAGCATCATCAATCTTGGCAGCAACTTGAACTCTAAAATCTTTTCAAACGTGAGCGTCATTCTTCAAATCCTTCTTTTAAACCTTCCATGATCTCTTTGACCGTTGGACGGCGCTTGGTGTTGGGCGAGTAACGACACTGAAACGACTTGGGACATTCCGTGTAGCTGAACGACGGGTAGTGATACGCCGTCGTTCGATTTGGGCCGAGATAGATGCACACCATCTCGCCCGAAATTTTTGTGCGTCGTGCCAGTTGGCACGTCACATACTCTGGGTTCGCTAACCCAGCAATTAAGGCCGTTGAAAGAAGGAACATTAGTCAAAGGTTCCTCCAAACAAAGAGCTGTTAAAATCGCTTGAACTTTTGGAGCCACCTGTATTTGGTTCACCACCTAAGTCTGCAAAGCCTTCACGGACAGAGCTGACACCTCCAAGGATTGGCACTCGCATTGCGATAGAGCGTAACATTGCACGTCGTTTGCCAGTGTTCTCACCGTCTCCTGTGATAAAGTCTTGAACACCTGTTGCTACGTCTTTGACTGCTACGCCTGTACCTACCGCTGGGCCAAAGATACTAGAGGCAATGCGAACTGTACCATATGCACCATTATCTAGTTGTGCTGCCGAATTGTAGATCATCTCTGCAAACAGGCCGAGGCCACCAACAGCTAAAAGACCCTCAAAGTACAGACCCAAAAACTTATCTACGTCGTCGTCTTCTCTAGCGCCAAGAGACTGAGCAATAGACCATAACATTAAGCCGTTCGTGCCAGAGATTTTACGCTCTCGCAAAGCCATTGATCGTTCGTCTTCGCCGCCTCGCATCTGCGCCACGTCTTTTACCATTACCGAAGCAGCGCCCATGCCTACCCCAGCAGTGGATAAATAAATCATGGGCTTAAAGTTGCCGTTCTTTGCTTCTTTAAGAACGTAGCCGCTTAGTCTAGCCATCATTAAAGGGAATGATTTGAGCTGCCATAACATTGATTGCCAAGGGTTCTGCGCCCACAGCGGAGTATCATTCGGGTTGGGCATGAATACGCTTTCGTTTGTAAAACGCAGCATAGCCATTTGCACTTGCTGTTTGATGCCCTCTTCCCCCGGTGGAAGTTCGTCCAAACGTTTAGCGCCGTGCTTTAAAAAGTCGTAACCTACCCCGTCGCCTGTCAAACCGTACCTCGTAAGGTAGCGAACAGAAGTTTGGTAAGCACGACTTCCAGCCTGACCTTCGGCACGCATCTTAATGGCCCTGTTTATTTCAGTCTTGAAACTTTCAAAGCCTACCATCGCGCTTACTTCACGGTTCATATTTGTCCATGCAGTCAAGCCAGTCAGGTTAAAGAAGGAGTTTGTAAACTTTTGATTACCAGCGCCAGAATGTTGTACCGCTCTGTCGTGCATAAGGTTTTCGATGCCAACGCCAATATTACGCGCAGCTTCGCGGTACGAAGGATCGAACTTTGTATAGCCTCTCCACGCTTTGTAGAACGCTTTCATATCGCCACTGCGAATAAGCGATAACACCATGTCAGGCATAGACGTTAGCGTTGTGAAACCAAGCAATGACACTGAGTTAAAGGCTTTCATGTTGCGGCTCACGACGTAACGCAACTCGGTTCCATCACCGCCGTCTATCGAACGCTTGTTAAGCACGTTCATCATGTCACGCATTTTGCTTTCGTTAGAATTGCTGATGCGATTGTTTGCTGGGAAATCTATCATAGCGTTTATGATTGCATCGACGCGAATGTTGTAATTTGCGTTGTCTCTGTCGCTAGTCTCCACTGCATTGATAAGCATGGCCTTCGCACGGTGCTTGTTCTTCTTGCGGCTTTCGGGCGTGTCACCTAATTGCTCTTTTACATTCATCAGCAAGTTTTTTATTTCGTCGCCACGACCAACAACCCTTGGAATTTTAACGTCGTCCACTTGCAGCGGTCCTTCCTTAGAGCCACCGTAAGCTGATGTATGTTTTTGCGATCTTAAAATTTCTACTGCGCGGTCAATGCCGTTGCCTTGACCACCCATTGTTGCACCACGAGCCACGTCTAAGTACGTGTCAAAGCCATGCCCGTTTAATCCAAACCTTTCTGTAAGAAGGCGCTTTCTTATTGTGCGGTCAAAATATTTAGACATGATGCCTTGCAAGTCGGTGACTAAAAAGTTGTCCATCTCTGGCATGTCGCCGGGTTCTAGCATCAAGACACGAGGTGCAAATATGTTACCCAACGCTTTTTGAACATGCGTATCTACGGATGGGTCGTGTCCTTTTGTTAGGCGATAGTGGACGTTACTAGCTTTTTCTTCTAGCTCGCTCATTGAGTGACGTTTCTGACCTTGATAATCAGGCTTGTCTTGCTCGCGCCTAAAGTAATTTGTAAGTGCCTGCTTAAATCTATTAGGATTAGCCAGCAGTTCGTCTACGTCCCAGACTTGAGGAATGTAGAAGTCGTTTCCTAACTTGCGTGCGTCTCCAACGTTGATGCCAAGCGCACGCATCTTGCCAAGCTCCGCTTCAAACAGCCTGCCAATCTCACTGGCAACTTCTCGTTCGGCCTCGCTTAACTGTTGGACTGCTCCACGACCACGACGCAGTGCGCTAATAATTCTTTTGTGGCTTGCAGGCTGCTTTACATCTTTGAGCAACAAGCCACGGTTTCGGTTTGCCCATTGCGACAACCGACCACCAGCGTCTGGTAGTTTATTGAGCTTGCGGAAAGTTTCATTGATTGTGTTGTGCAGTTCTACGTCGTGCTGTTCATAAAACCCGCTGCCGTTCTCAGGTTTTATTTTATCTGCATACCAGTTTGCGCCGACGTTGCGGAAATGAGCAGCGTTCTCAGAAAAGAAATTCACAACCGAAGAAAGTTTACTTACTTTTTGTTGGTCTTGTTCGGTTAAGTCTTGCTTTTTAAATATTTTGCCGAGCGTCGGTACAAGCTGTGCTGGCAGCTCAAGCTTCTGGCCTTCATTAACTAAGTTGGCAAAGTATCCCGGTGGAACTTCGCCATTTAACACGGCCATTTCTTCTGCTAAAGAGCCACCCATTTTGCGCTCAAAATTTCTAGTCGGGTTAGAAGAGTAACTAGCATCGACGGGGGTAAAGCCACCTTCAGCTTTACGAACCGCCGAAGAAGCAAACACAACATCACCTATGTCTGTTTCAAGAGCGTCATACCCTTGGCCTTGCATAAACTTATTAAAGTTTTGGCGTGCTTTCAGTCCGTTCTGCGCTGTGCCGTGCTTCACCATAAGCCCTGCATCGCCAGTCAAGGTACGATGCAGTGCTGCTCCTGAGAACGTGCTAGAAGCAGTGTCCATTAGTTCCTCAACAGCATTAAAGTTCAAAAGTTTTGCTTGAACCATGCGGCCAATTAAATACGCAATGTTATCTTGAGCGTCGTTACTAAACGAGTAGACAGACTGGCTAGTCAGATCAAACGGCGAGGACATTTTTGCAAACACTGGTGTAACTTTTGGCTGAACCAATGAACTGTCGAGACTATTCAAATGACGCCAATGCCTGTCTTGAAGAGTGAGCAATCTTTTAAGCTCATGATTGACGACGCCATTTTGATCTTGGCTTCTATTCAAAAGATCAAGAATACTTTCGCGGTAATACACAATGTGTTCAGCCGAAAGCATACCGCCATCTATTTCAATGTCTGACAAAGATGATGACCGTAAGACGCTTTCGGTTTGCTGCATAAAGTCTTCAGCGTCAAACTCAGCATCAGCTTCTGTTGCCCTAGACATATAAACGCCATCACCATATGGCCCATCAGTCGTTCTAGTAATCCCTTCAACGTTAGTGTTAGGGGATTTGTTGAAGCGAAGGTGTTCGCCTATATCCGTAAAGAGACTAGAGCCTAAAAAAGTGCGAACAGTTGCTTGCATTTTTTCAGACATAGACGTCACTAGCTCACGACCATAGCGAGGGGCAATGATGGGAGATATTACATTTGGACTTACTGCTTTGGTCGCCATCAAAACAGGGGTCCGAGCTATGGCAACTTCTTCTTTAGTGGGCGACAGCAAGAATATGGCTTCGCCGCTATTAAAATACTTGTTCGCTTCGTCGTAATCTCTCTTGAAGGCTATAGTGTCTTTGGGGAACGCAAGTATGTCGTGCGTAAGATCAAAGACTATCTGGCCTATTTCTTTTAAGCCATTCTCTACGTCAGCAACGGCAAACTTGGGCGGGTCATAAGTAAACGTGCCTCCCAACGCTTGATTTTGCGAGCTGTCTTCGTATTGCCTTTTCAGCAAAGTCTTTAGCCTGTCGTCAACAGTGTCCGTCTTGCCGATGTCTGGTTTCACCCCAGAGTTTGTCTGGCGCATAGCGCGAGTGATAAATAAATCTAAAGTTGCGTCTGGTCTCGTGTTTGACTGTGCGTAGCTAACTTGTGCAGCATCGAAGATGTCTTGTTGCTGTTTTTCTGGCAGCATACGATACGCCATCATATACATGTCAGGCAAAACGTCTTCGTACAATATTGATTGAAGGTCGGCTTTTCGTTTGTCTAACTCTGTCGATGATTTTGCTTTGAATGAACGTGCATCATTTGCTCGTGTAATTTTAACTGCTAGTTTGCGTAATGTTGTTCGCATTTCTTTAAACAATGGGGTGTCGTGAGAAAGAACGACTTCGTTTCCGTCGTCATCTACACGATTTGGCCCCATGCCTGTGATGACATGCGCTGTGTACTCAGTGTCAATTACGTCTCCCCGCTCTGTTCGTTGTGAAACCCCAGCGTTGTGAAACGCTGTATACAAAGACTGAAGTACGCTCTCTACGTCTTTTCTACGGTGCGTCATTGCACCTTTAGATACCTCTACAGCAAGTGGTGTATCAGTAGAGGGTTGATCGGTTGGGGTGTAAGTGCCTTCAGATTTAACGCCAATGTTTCTTGGGTCCGTTTTCCAGCGCAAAGCAATTTGAACCCAAAGTGGGTCGCCTAGTTCTGCTGCTGCTTTTGCTAGTCTTTGAACTATTAAATGCTTCTGCCCCCCTTCAGACATAGCAACAAGTTCAGCAAGAATTTTCTGTGCAAACTCGCCACGAGCCATTGCTGTTTGATATAACTCTTTCAACGTAGGCACAGCCGAAAGGTCTGGGCGAGCGCCTAGTTCATTTATAGATTGAATAACTGATGTAAGAGTAGCCCTGTCATCCAAGATATGCCGTTGCAACGCTTCAAGTGGGGCGACTGGAACAGCCAGCTCGTCTACCATATTTGCTAAGTCGTCTGGGTCAACATCAGCTATGTTAAGCCCGTCTCTGTTGTACTGAGCAACAATTAAATCTAACGCTTCCTTCTTAGACTGGAAATCAGCAGCGTCTTGACGTGCAACTGCTTTAAACTTTTCTGAGGTTCTGTTTATTTTTCTTACTTCAGCTCTCCCTTGAAAGTTTATTCCAAGGTACAAGTCGGTGGTCGCATCTCTGGGCATTTGCCTGTTAAATTTTGCAAGCATTGCCCTGTTCATAACGTCGATAGCGTTGTTTAGGTTAGTCGCAAGAACATCCATTTCTTGAATAATTCTTTCGTCCAAATTAGAGTAAGGACTGTCTTGCCTAATCTTGGCTTCTGTAGCTTCTGTCGTAGTAGCACCGCTGTCGAGCAGCTTACGGATTTCGTCGTCTCCTTTTTTAGTGTCTTCGACGTCTGGATTAAATGCTCTTTTGTTTTTAGTCAGAGTATCTAAAAAGTCGTAGACTTTGCGCTGCGCCCGTAACAGTGTCTCTCTTTGAGGCGTTCTATCCATAAGCATAAAACGAGCATTACCGCTCCCCGCCTGATTGGGATTAAAGAAGTGCCGATGATTGCCAGCTTTGCCGCCGAACATTCCGAACACTTTGTGCATTACGTCTTCCATGTCTGTTGCCAATGACAAGCTGTCATCCAGACTAGAAGGTGTACGCATTTTTGCGCCTAATAGTTTAAGTCGTGCTGTATCTAGCAGCTCAATTTTTTCGCCAAGAACGGCTGCTACGTTTTGCGCTCGACCTTCTACTGCGGGTTTGCCGTACTTGGCTCCCATTGCTCGCAAATGTGCAAAACGACTAATGCCGACATTCATTCTTCCTGTTGTAGGATCAGGCTCCAACACTGGCATGTGCTTTTGAAAGATTGGAATTAAGTCAGGGTCTAACTGGACCCCTCTAGCTTCCCGTCCCAGAAGATTGTTAAGCAACATAGTGCCAAGCTGGGCTATTTTACCCCAAAGACTTATGTTGTTTACCTGTCCATTAGACGTAACCCATGTAAGAAACTGATTAGCAAAATACTCAGCAGGAGAACTTAAAGAGTTCTTAAATAACTGAGGATCAACTGAGCCATTTGCTACTAGGTCTAAGTCAAGCTCGCCATTTGCTTCAGCATCACCGTAAAACTTTTCCATTGCCGACCAGAACTGGAACTTGTCTGTCTCGTCTAACACGTTTGCGTACAGCCAATGGGCCGTTTCGTGTATGACAGTGGCTGTGATAGGGGTGTGCCGTTTGTTACCAGCCGCTATCTGTTCTTTGTCGAGGAATACACGATTACGCTTACTGCCAAAGTCTGTGTATGACGGAACAAATTCATTAACATCACCCGCTTCAATTAAAGGCGACTTGCCTGTAAACGTGTAAAGGTTTTCTAAGAAAGAAAGTGATGCCGCCAAGTCGTCTGGCGCATGTTCGGCCATAACCTTTTGAAGCTGATTGTAGTTGTTTTTTACGCTGTAAGCTACGGGACGTTTGATCCCGTTCTTTGCAGACGAGTTCATTAAGGCAGCTACTGCTGACCTTACTTTCATAAAGTTTTTGTATGCGTTATTAGTTTTTAGTGATTGCCACGAAAGATTTTCTAGCTTGAACATGTTGTCGTTCAATGCGCCAATCGTCATTGGCGCGTCTTGGCCAAAGGCTTCTTTGTAGATTGCAAGGTTTTCCGCAGAGCCTTGGATTGGGTTGTCTTTTATTTTATCTAAGTCTGCGGCTTTAGTCTTCTTTTCAGCGACGTTACTTCCATCAGGAACAATGTTAGCAGCTTTTGCCAGTTCCGCGTCGGCGTCGGCAACAGTAACTAACTGCCCGTTCCTATTATAGAAACTATCGTTTGGGTCCATAGGACGGAAAGTTTCAATAAGCTGGTCTTTGCGAGAAACACCTGTTGCTGGCAAGTCTACGTGTCCGAAGATAAACTTGTAGCGAGAACTGTTTTTTAACATGTCGCCTGCGCTTTGCGGCTTCTTCATGCTGGTTGCTCGCACGCTGCCTTTGAGCTTAGACGTTTCATCCACAATTTGAATTGCAAACATTTTGCCTGTCGGGATTTGACTTGCGTAGTATTCACCGTTGTGTGTCAGTGGGTCGTCGGGATTAACAGGCTTTGCTGGTGTATCCAGAGGCGTTTCATTTTTTTGATTGTTTGGTGTTTGCGGCTTATTTTGACCATAGGTCTCAGACAGATTGTGGTCGATTGGGTATTGAGTTCCAACTTGCCCATCCTTGCGGCGATACTTGTTGGGCATTTGATCTGCGACTTTATTAAAGCTCTCTCTAAACATTGGAAGCAAGTCGTCTATCAAGTCTATTCGTTGGTCGTATACGCGAACCCTGCCATTTCCTGATCGTGTGAATACTGCTTTGCCGTCTGGCATTGTCTCAACTGTGCCAAGCGTAAAGCCTTCAAATTTTATTCTAGTTTTGCCATCGCCTAAGTCGGCGTAATCCAAGTCGTTGAACAAATCTATTTCGATGCCGTCAATCACACGGATGTAAGGTGGCCGACCTTTAGGCGTGCTTGGCATATTGTCTGGTGTTTTGACAGGCTTAGTCTTAGCTCTGTAATGGTCTTCGATTTTTTTAATTTCTACTTTAAGCCACTCGTTAGACAAACCTTGCTCACGTTTAATAGCCAGCAAATCGGCAATGGCTTCGCCTCTTTCGACTGAAGCACCTTCTTCTTGCATGACGGTGTCGGCTGCTTTTTTAGCAGCTTTCTTAACAGATGGGGGGATGCGCCTGCCTTGCTCAGGATCAATGCCAGCCATTGCTGCGTAGTCTTCGTCGGTCAATTCGGGGCCGTTGTATGCGCGATTATTAAGTTCAGCAGTTACCGCTGCATTAAACGCATCAGCTTCAAGTTGATCGCGTAACTCAGGATCAGTAATGTGGTCAAATGTTATAAGCTCTTGATCGACAGATACGCCTCGTCTTTCGTTATAAGCCGCTTCTTGTGCTGCGTCTCTGGTAGCTTGATCGCCTTCTGCTCTATCACGAGCAAATTTTATACGCGCTGCTTTTGCACGCTCTTTGCCGGGAGCTGAAATAATTGCATCAGCCTTGTTGGGGTCTACTTTTGCCCCTGTGTCTAATGCTTCTTGTAGTGTCTTGCCTAGCCTTGTTAGCTGGTCACGCATCCGGTCAAACTCGACAGGCTCTAAAGCAACCTTTTCTCCTGTTCTAGCCAGCGAGCCATCAGATTGTTTTTCAAGTTTGCCTCTGGTCACGTCTTGCAGTTTATTTCGCAAGACGTTGTATTCTGTTTGCAGATCAGCCAAGCCACTGTCTTCAAGGTATTTAACCTTGTTGTCAGCAGCCGCCTCTTTTTTAGTCGAGCTGTTTAAGTCCGAAACAATACCCTTTAATGCTCTCCGCATAACTTGCGCGTCTGTAATCACAGAAGCATCATCAGTAGAGTTTACCAGTGCCTGTCGTGCGAATTGTAACTGCGTAGAATTAACTAGAATTTGCGTGCTTTTCTTTAAGCTAGGGTCATTTATTTCAAACGTTGCCAGCTTTAGTCGGCTGTGCAGCGCATCAACCTCGTCTTGGGCCTTCTGTATTTTTTGTGGGTCAGCAACTGGGTCTGGATTTTTTTTAGTCGGCCTCGGATTTTGAGCGTTCTTTAATTTATTTAAAGCCTTGTCTAACTGTTTGATTGCGTCCATTCGCGGAGCAGTGTACGGCAAATTCCTTTGAGCTTTTACAGGATTGTTTACACGTTGCTCACTTGCTGCATCTATAGCGCCATCAAGTATTTGCATTTTTGCTGTGACGTGGCTGCTGAGTATTTCAACTTTACCTGTCTGGCCATTACGAACACGAGTTTTTTGAAATAGTTTCCCGCCTTTTCCTTTATTAAATATTTTTTGTAGCTGAGCCGTGGTAGTCTTACCTTCTTGAGTTTTACCCCAAACTGTTATTTTACCTGTGGCTTGTTGTTGAGAATACCCAATGTGTGAGCCATCGCCTCTTGCTGCTGCATTTTCGCTTACATCTATGCCAGCCGAAGTTCTGTAGTTGCCTTGGTCAGTTCTAACTTTGACATTGCCTTTTCGTTTGTCGGTTTGATTGTAAGCTAAACGATCTAGTTTCTTAGCGCTGTCAGTTCGTTCGCCTGCTCTTTCGCCGTACATATACGTCTCGTCATCTAAGCTACGTCGTCCTATATTAATGTACGTCTGACGGCTACGTTGGAGCTTGGCGTTGCGCTCATCTAAAATATTAATAATGTCCGACACTCGTGTGTTGTCTTTAAAACCATACTTGCGAATAAGTCTCGCAATATCTGCACGAGCAGCAAGGTGTGCTTCTTGCGATGGTGATGCAACTTTGCCTTCCGAGTTGATTACATAACGAATACGTTCTGCACCTAGTGTGCCGCCAACAGGATCGCCGCCGGGACTAGCGAGTATATTGCCAAAGTCGTAACCCTTTAACTGAAACGTCCTTTGCTCAATGCTAGTCTTGTATTGTTTTCCAGCCGCTTTCTCAGCTAGTGATGGTTTGAATGTGTCTAGCATCTTTTGGAGTGCTTTATTAAATGCCCTGCGCGTCTCCCGATTAATTTCGATGTCTTGAGAAATGGCGTCTTGGTTGCGTGCAACAAAGTTACCTTCGTTACGCATCCAGCGATCTGCTTTTTGTGCTGCAAGTTCTTCGACGGTAGCTTTTGCAGTTGCCAAATCCACCTTGCCGCTTGCAAGCAAACTTTTTAGGTATTCTTCTTTAAATTGATTTAGCTCATTCCCCATTGAGCTGGGCAAGTCTTGAATGAATTTGTTTATTTGTTCCTTCTTAGAAGGGGTAAATTCAACACGTTGTGTTTTTGGGGTGGCGGCTGTTGCTTCAGCAATATCGGCCATCTCTTCGCCGAAGTCTTTTCTCATAGACGTGATCGCTGCGTCTGGTAACAGACCGTCGTCTATAATTCTATCGGTGTAAATCTGGCTTGCTTGATCGTTTATCCAAGCATCGTATTCTTTTAAAGCTGGCTCAAAATATGCCGCTGGGTTATCGTAAATCTCTTTTTGCTTTCCTTCTAAAATAGTTTCAAAAACTACTCTATTATAAGCGCCTTCTTGCAAGTCGTTTATAATTATCATAGCGTCACGTCGCCCAAGGAACCCGGCTGTTATCTCCCGCATTTTAGAAATACGTGCGGCTTTAGCGGCTTTGGAATTTCCTTTTCCAGCCGCGTTGACTTGTGCCGCTAGTTGCTTGCTCGTTAAATTCCCACCTAGATTATCGACCAGCCAATCTAATAAGCCCTGCCTTGTTTCAGCCTTAGTCGCGTTAGCAATTAGCTCCTCAAACACTACGTCGTCTGATGGTGTCACTGCTTCTTCTGGGGTGCTATCGACAGGAGCTGGTCCCTCTTCTCCAGCGTCTGGCTCACCTGATCCCCAAGAAGATTTAGCTTTTGCTGCGTGTCTTTCTGCTCGTTCGTTTTGAAAACGAGCAGTCTCTTCAGCGTTTCGGGTCTTTAGCTCTTCAACTATTTTACGCTGCTTGTCTGCCGCTTCAGTAGCTTCATTTAATGCTGCTCTTTTTTCATTATAACTTTTTAATTCGGGGCTGTCTGGTTCGCTTACCACTTTTTCTATTGGATCGCCTTCAGCCGTCGTGCCAATCTGCTCTTTCCTTAATCCACGATCTGCTTCAATTACTTCTCTGTTAGCTTCTGCAACAACTTCGTCTAGCTCTTGTTGCTTTTGGTTAGCTACGTCAACTTCTGCACGCATAGAAGCCTCAATCTTGGCCTCTCTCTCTGCAAGTGCAGCTTCGTTAGCATCTGATAAAGTCTGACCAGCCGTCTCGCTCGCTTGGTCGCCGCCTGTAAGGTTTTCGCCTCTGCTCGTGCGCCCAAGAACTGCACCTACGCGATTATCTACGTCCTCGACCAAGGCTTTCCCCATGCCAGACGTGTGGTTCTCTGCGACAAAACCCTCTCCAACTTTAGCTTCTGGGTCATTGTCCATTGCAGTAGCAACAGTTGGGTCAACACCAATAAGTTTTTGTTGCTCGGTTAAGTCTTCCAGCAACTTAATGTCTGCGTCTGCCGTTCCTTGGTTTGGGCTATCAATAATCTGTAGCTGAACTTCGATGTTGTCTGCCACGGCGCGATGACGTGCCGCCAAGTCGCGTGCTGCTGCAATCTTTGTTTCGTCGCCACCAGCAGATACCATTTTGTCAGCATCAGCGTCGTACTTTGCAGCAAGACCCACGCTATCGTTCATAGCTTTGACAGCGTTATCAAAACGTTGAGACGCTGTTGTCTCAACCCCTGCTGAATTGGAAACGTTAATGGTCGAAGTGTCTTCAGCATCAAGCCCTTCTTCCATAACTTGAGATTGTAGCTCTTGCGTCCTTTGATGAGCTGCACGAGCTGTAAAGGCTTCCGTCAAGCGTGCCTTGTTTGCCGCTGTTCCGATGCCTTGCGGAGCTTCTGGCTCTACGTTTGCTGCCGCTTCTGCCGCTTGTGCCTCTGCTGTCTTGCGTGCGTCTGCTGCTGATCGGAAGGCAGAAGCACGGCCAGACCTAATGCCGCGAGAAATCATGCTGCCTCTGGAAAACCCTTTGGCCATTGGATTGTATAACGCCTTTGGCGTTACCGCACCCGCAAGACCAAAGCCTGCACCAAAGCCTGCGCCAAGAGCAGCGCCAACGCCTACCGCTGCGCCTGTTTGTAAAAGACTGTACTTGTCCTGTATGCCGACTTCTATGTTACGAGCCTGCGTACCTATGTCGTGTACGCCTTCTACTAGACCCCCAGCTAATGCTTCTGCTGTACCACCTTTAATTATACCAGCTTTAACGCCTGCACTTCTGGCTCTTTTAATTGCTGACTGCGTAGCAGCAGAAGAAACTTTTCCTGTGCCAGCTTTCGCCATAACGCCAGCAGCAGCAGAACGCGCTGCTACGCCACCAGAACCAAAGCCAACAACGTTAATAATGTCGAGAAGACCAGCCGCTGCGTTTGTTCGGAAACCTTGCCACCCATCACCGCCATCTTCGTAAAAATCAGGCATGGCGTCAAAAGTCGTTTGCAACCGAGCAAGCCTAGCCGTCTGTGCGTCGTTTTGTGTTTTACTGTCGTAGAGGTCTCTACCAATAGAAATAGTATTCATATTGCGCCAACGACGATCTTCCATAAAGTAGTCGCGTGCTTCGTCTACGTCTTTAAATCGTTTGCCGTCGCGTTCATAATAATAATCAAATACGTCTTGGACAAATGCCGAGCTGTTAAAAGCGTTTCGCGCTGTTTCTTTCGTTAAGCCTGCCGCGTACCCTAAACGATCATTGTCGTCTTGGCCCACAGCATTTATTTTAGTTTGCAAATTGTTCAGAGAATTAAATAATCGTCTCGACACGTCGGTACTCCAGTTTCCGATGCTTGTTCGCACCCATCATACCAACGTGTTAAGTTCTAGTCGTCCTCACTGCTGACCAAGAATACCAAGCGTTAATTGCCTGCTGTAATCAGTGTCTGGCAAACCCTGTGATCTTAAAAAGCTCGACACGACTTGAGGTATAATTACAGTTTCCCAACTTTCCTGCGATCTAATCATGTCATAGTCGTCTTGATCCTCAAGGTCTGCTCGTGCATCAAATAACATCTGTGTTAAAGAGCTTACAGCATCGCTGTCTTGCATAACGGCTTGGACCTGACTGGTTATCTGTGCTTTTTCTTCTCTTATAGTTCTATTGTTGGCAGCGTCTGTTGTCACCGTTGGGGGATTGTCTGTAAGGAACTCGCTGTCTGCGCTAATATCTGGCAGCATATTCAAAATGGTCTCTACAATCGGTTGAAATTGCCGAGGCGTATTTCTTCCTCGCCCGTTTCCACCGCTTCCACCTGTACTGCTTCCGTCTGTATCTGAATTATTATTGCGATCTTGTCGTCTTCGTTGTGTGCCGTTTTCAATTGCGTGTTCTTGGCTTAGTTCGTCTCGTTTAACTAAAGCTCCATCTACAAGTTCATAATAGTAAGTGGCATCAAGAGGTTCACCCTCGCTATCATTTACTAATTTACCATTACCTATAGCGGTG
>CENX01020510.1_pt1 | contig 29642 bp, 29 predicted proteins | sample 361321 | NCBI WGS metagenome assembly CENX01 (sample SAMEA2619678, study PRJEB7988) | marine metagenome | isolation source: saline water (ENVO:00002010), including | reverse complement strand
AAACCTCCTGTGAACACCTCGACCATGACCAAGCCACCCTCTGCGGAACTTGCTCCAGACCAACGAGATGACGACATGCTTCCACCGTACGAAACACTTGATGAGATTCTCAAAAACCACATCGAAAAAGGACTTGGTGCAGAAACAATCGCTAAACTTGGCTTTGATTATGAAACGGTTGTGTCCGTCTTGCAACGCCTCGAAGCCAATGAACACAAACGTTGGCAGATGTCGCCAGCACCTCGTGTCTCATCACGAGCATTTGGTCAAGGCTGGCGACATCCACTTGCCAGCAAACATGATTGGCGTCGCTAATCGATGAACATAAGAGCATGATGGTTAACGAAGCATCATGACGAACCAACATCTCAACATCGCGGGGTACAAATTCGTTGTACTTCCCGATCGAGATGCTTTGCGTCAACCCTTGAAACAACAATGCGACGAACTTGGGTTGAGAGGAACAATCCTTCTCAGTTTTGAAGGAATCAACATCTTCATCGCAGGTCCTGAAGAAAACATCAATGCCTTTCGAACGAGTCTTCTGAACGATGAGCGATTTGCTGACATTGAGTTTAAGCAGTCCTATTCAGAACACCAACCATTTAATCGAATGAATGTACGTTTGAAGAATGAAATCATTTCCGTGGGTCTGCCCAACTTTGATCGAATTGAACCGGAGGATGGACGCATTCGGCCGCAAGAACTTCACGAGAGGCTGCTCAACGACGATGACCTTGTTCTCCTCGATACGCGTAACACCTATGAAACACGACTTGGTACCTTCCAGAACGCCATCGAATTGGACCTCGATACCTTCCGGTCTTTCCCAGAAGCAGTTGCTAAACTTGGTGAGGAATACAAGGACAAAGAAATTGTCATGTTCTGTACCGGCGGAGTGCGGTGTGAGAAAGCCAGCGTAATCATGAAGGATGCTGGTTTTACCAACATTAAGCAACTCGAGGGCGGTATTCTCGGATACTTTGAACAGGTAGGTGGCGATTACTGGGACGGTGAATGCTTTGTGTTTGACAAACGGGTTGCTCTTCTTCCAAACCTAACTGAAACGGGGACAACGATTTGTTTTGCTTGTCGCGAACCCCTCACGCCAAAGGAGCAGTTGCATCCTGCATACGTTCCAGGTGAATCATGCTCGTATTGCATCGATCGCCATCAATCCCAAACCATCCATTGATCACGGCGGGCTCCTTGTGTGTTGTTCTCAGTAGAGGACATAATTGCTGGAGCGACGTCAACCGTATCAAAACCATCGGTTGAGAACACGAGTCTTGATGAAGCCCCAATGTTTGGGATTGTTCATGGAACTTCCCAAGCGCTTGGCTGAGCAGTTGGAAGGAAAGGAAGGACCCACGCGTCAAAAGGCTGCGCGTCTTGTCGTTGACCTTGCTCGAGTCGCAAAGGCAGAGTCGTTTGTTGCAGTCGACCATGCCCATGTTTCCGGTGTTTCAGTTATCACCGGTGGACACGGGTTGCGTACTTTCCTCAATGACCTTAGTGGGGATGAAACTGGAACCGTTGTGATTCCAACGACCCTCAATTCGGCAGGATGTGATCGCCAGAAAATGGAAGAGATGGAGATTCTTTGGCCGGATTTTCTAGAGCAACAATTCGAAATTGTCCAAGCATATGACCGACTTGGGATTGAAGCAACTTTGTCATGCACGCCATACGATCGTGGAATTCAGATCGAGGGTGAGGTTGCTTCTTGGGCAGAATCCAATGCCGTTTGCTATTCGAACACCTGGACATCGCTGATTACGAACCGAGAATCGGGTCTGAGTGCTCTTGCAACTGCATTGACTGGATTTGCACCTGCATGGGGACTGCATCTTGAATCGAATCGAAAACCGAACATCCGAGTGGTTGTCGAGTGCGAACTTGAGACGCTCTCGGACTATTCCATACTTGGAGATTGGATTGGAAAGAATGCCAAACCGGAATGGGACCTTCCATTTGGCCCAATGCCGTTCATACAGGGCTTAGACGACTACGTTTCTTTTGCTCGCAAAAAGGCCTTGACCGCAGCAGCGGCGAATTATGGTACACCAATGATGTGGGTTGACGGGCATACAGAGCCCCCAGAAGATTCCATCGATTGGCAAGGTGTTCTTACCTTTACAAAAGAAGATCTCGATGAACGCTATCAAGAACTTCGCCCACGAGGACAGGTAGATTTGGTTGTAATTGGTTGCCCGCAAGCAAGTTTGGAAGAGATGCGTACAACCGCAGCAGCGTTACGAACGCACATGGAGTTTGGTGAATCCGTTCCAAATCAACGTCTCTGGGTTTTTACAAGCCAGGAAAATTATGCACTCGCAGAAGCCGATGGGACGATTTCAATATTGGAAGAAGCAGGTTCGCTCGTCCTTGTTGATACATGTCCTGAGGTGACTCCTTACAACCGAGAAAAGTACAATCACTTGCTCACCAACTCAATGAAAGCAGAGCATTATCTCACGAGCGGGCTGAATCGTATACCAACCAGTGTGGCTTCGATACAGGAATGCGTGAGGCATGCAATCGACCCCCACCTTGCCAAGGGCCCAACCCCTAGCCTCACCCAAGCTTCTCACGGAGGTCAGAAAAGCTCAAAGACGCATCAAACAGGTCTGAAGAGCATTGCTGGGTCTGGATTAAGTTCACAAGGGGATTTCTCGATTGAAGGAACAGCAATGGTCACGGATGTGCCGATCACCTATTTGGGCTATGTAAACAGGGACACGGGTGTCGTCGAAGAACCAGGTCATCCTTTGGATGGACGAGCGATTGAAAATACAATCTTGATCTATCCAAAAGGATCTGGATCGACGGTCGCACCGTACGTACTGATGGGTTTATTGTACGAGAACAAAGGACCCCTCGCTGTCATCAACCGTGATGTGTGTCCACTCACGCTCCCTGCTTGTTCTTTGTTGAACGTTCCATACGGCCACGGTTTTGATGAAGATCCGTGCATGATTATCAACGATGGTGACCGAATTCGCTTCAAGCGTGAACAAGAAAACGTCTCCATCGAAGTCATTGAACGGGCGTGAGTCAATGCGTTTCCTTGTAACAGGAGGAGCAGGATTTCTTGGCTCAAGTTTGGTTGAGTCTCTCGTGGACCTTGGACATGACGTCGTAGTCCTAGACAATCTTTGGAGAGGGGAAAAGGGGAATTTACATGCCGTTCTCGATCGGATTTCATTGATTGAGGCAGACGCCTGTTTACCTTCGTCCTATGCTAGCATTGCTGACCCGCATTCGATTGACGTTGTCTATCACTTGGCCGCAATAAATGGAACAAAGTGGTTTCATGAGAAATCTCGGCTTGTTATGGATGTTAACATAAATTCGACGCTTCGTTCACTGGAATTTGCTGAAGATCATGACTGCCGATATGTGTTCACCTCATCTCCAGAAGCGTATGGGGAATCCGAAAAAATGCCACTCGGTGGCGATGAACCTGCTGTGTTCTCAGCCTCGCATCACCATCAGAGACATGCCTATGGTGCGAGCAAATATCTAGGGGAACTTGCTGTTCATCATGCTGTTCGCAACGGCATAGATGCTCGAATTGTTCGTCCTTTCAATGGATACGGTCCTCGATTGTTAGGAAATGAATACGGCCAGGTTGTTGCAATGATGATCAATTCAGCGCTTCAGGACGGCGTCATTTCAGTACACGGGGATGGCTCTCAAACACGTTCACTGACCTACATCGATGATCTCGTCCAGGGTATGTTGGCTTCAGGCTTGAAGAACGATGCTGCAGGGATGTGTGTTAATCTGGGTTCTGAGGATGAAATTTCAATGTCTGAACTTGCAAAACGCATAGCCAGACTTATCGAACAAGAAACCGGCCAGATCGTCTCTGTCGACTTTAGCGAAGGATATCCAGGCGACTCAAAGCGACGTCTTCCGAATCTTTCGGAGGTCGAAAATGCGTTGCAATGGAAGGCTGAGACCTCGCTCGAAGACGGGCTTCTTCAAACACTTCGGTCAATGTTGTGATGCCATTCAGTTGGCGTTGCCATGAGTTTGTTTAAACCATGTTGGCAGAGAATATGCGCTGGTTGATCGGCTTCGAACTTTCCTGGAACAAGTACTTCTGAAAGTTTGAGGACAACCAGTTTTGCCTTTCCTTCAACCAAGTCAATCTCTTGAATCACTTGCCCAAGAATCGCAAACGCTGCCTCTTTCATGACCAAAGAGTTTGACGGCAGTCCTTCCACTGAGAATTCATCCCATTCACTTGTCCCATAATCGAGTGGTTGCGCAGTTTGCTCGACGACCTTAACCGCCTTTTCCGAAGCTGGGAGGAAATTGAGAACCGCCTGTTTTGTTTGCTTGAGATTGATGAGGGTGTCGCGCCACCGATCGTGACGGTTCGCAGAGAGGGATACGACTGCGAGCGGAGGTGAATTTGATACAACCGACATCGAGGTGTAAGGCGCAAGGTTGTGTTCTCCTTCTTCCGATGATGTACCAATGAGAGCGAGAGGCCGGGGACTTGCAAGATTTGTGAGCCAAGCGGAGCGCATTTCATGCGTGAGTGATGAAAGATCGACGGATGTAACGTCCTTTTCTCCGAGAAGGTCTGGTTGGGGAGGGAACCATCGATCGAGTTCTCCTGCCTCAACCTCCATCAAGGCGTGTTCAGTAAAATCGCGATACGCTTCCCATCTTGAGATGTCGTCGATTTCGCCCCGCTTTTGTTTCCGTTTGATGGATGCATTGGCATAATCGATGCATTTTTTGAGAAACGATACAACGTGGGCCTTCCCTTCCATAGCGATTACTCCTTGTTGTCGTAATCTTCCCTTTTCATAAGAAATTTTGCCGGGTTGCCGGCCCAAACCTCGCCGGGTGGTAATGGCTTGGTCAGAACAGAACCTCCTCCGAGCACAGCAGCTTCTCCTACGTTTGCCCCCGGCAATATGGTGCAGCCTCCGCCAACGATTGCATTATTGTGAATTGTAACGGGTGACCATCTTGCGGCATCGCCCGACGGGGGATACTTATCGTTCAGGATTGTAGAGTTTGGCCCGATAAACACAGAAACTCCGACGATGGTTTGGTCGGCGATGTAGTTCGAACCTTGGATATTGGAATTGTCTCCGATGGTCACGTTTCTTCCAATATGGCACATCGATCCGATGGATACGTTGTCGCCGATTTTGAGATTTTTTCCAATGTAGCAAGGTTTGTAGGCACATGATGTCGTTGACAACTGGATACGTTCGCCTCCAATGTCTATGTTCATCGAACCACCTCACGATACAATTTCGAGTTCTCTCATGAGCATATCGACGTGGCCTGTTGCACGTACGTTGTATCTGCACCAAGCAATGTCGCCGTTGCTGTCAATGACAAACGTTGAGCGAACGCATCCGAGGTATTCCTTGCCGTAGTTCTTCTTGATTCTCCATGTTCCAAAGGTTTCGTGGAGTTGTCCGTCCATGTCCATGAGCAATGGGAAATTGAGTTCCTCTTTTGCAATAAATTTCTCATGCGAGGATTCCGAGCCTTTTGAGACGCCCAAGACAACATAGCCTTCGGTTGCAAGTCGAGCCATATTGTCACGGAAATTGCATGCTTGGTTTGTGCAGCCTGGGGTTGAATCGCGTGGGTAAAAATACAGAATGACTTTTTTTCCTTGGTTCATGTATGCTTCAAGATCATGGGTGTTTCCAGCAGAGTCGAGGCATGAAAACAGTGGGCTTTTTGACCCAATTTCTAGATCAACAGGTTTGTTCATGACTTGTGGGTGGCATTGGACATCATCAATGCTTGGTTCAAACCACAAGAGCGTGATTCAACAGTGGATGTACTCTGCATATATTTTCATGCGTTATGAATAAACTCACGCTTTTCCTCCAATTGTTTGATAAACTGCCGGTTAGGCATGTCACTCATGGCGGCTCCAAGCATGACGCGACGAAGCCGCAAATACTTCAAAAAAATCCAGAGAGCGAAAACTCGCTATGATTTGCAGAGCATCGCTTCGACGATTCAAAGCAATCTTGACCGGCGCAACATCTCTTACGATGAAGCACTGAATCTTGGTAACTTCATCCAAAACCGTGCTGATCAACTGCCCGGCAACTCGATTGTTTACGCTGTATCCGACAGAGACGCTTACCGACGAACCCTCGAATTGTATCTTCGCGATGCGCTCTTGACCCGCACGGAACAACTCCTCCTTTGGGAAGAGCGGCGAAGATTGGGTATTTCGGATGACGAGCACGACCGACTTCTCGATCAACTTCTCGAAATTTGGAAGTCCCAAGGTCGCTCCATAACCATCCAACGATTTGAGCGGGCTGGAGGTGCAGCTGATGTTTAAGCAAAGAGGGTTGCCTCTTCTTCTTGTTGTTTTGCTACTTGGGCACTTGGCGCTTCCATTTGCAGACGCATCCTCAACGAGCGGTCGTGCAGGCCCTGACTTCCGCGTTGTCAACATGGAATTTGATGGGGCAGGGTCCGTCTCTACGAGCACCGGCTTGATTCTCGCTCCGAGCACACATACCGTACGAGTCGATGTCGACAACGCAGGGACCTCCACCGGTAGTGCCTTCCTGTCGCTTGTCCACAAGGGTTCTCCAAGCGCCGCTGAACAAATCGTTGATACCGTTGATCTCGGTCCTGTGGCTGCAAGTTCGGGGACGACCACCTATCTACTCAGTTGGACAGCTACAACCGGACCATCGCAAACGTTGTTTGCTCGAGTTTCCGGGGCCAACGATGGCAACACGGCCAACAACGAATATCGATGGGACTTCGACGTTGAAACCTATCGTAAATCGTTTATCGAATCCGATGATTTCCCCTCTCCAGCGCCAGGAAACACCAATGTTTTCCTCGACCGTCAATCGCACACATTCAATGCAACAATTCGTAACGATGGCGTCATGGAATTCTCTGCGGTTATGGGTTTGGTGTTGTTCAATGCATCAACCGGAGAGACAATAGAGCATTGGGCTGCATCTAACACCGAAACCATCGAACCTGGTTCTATTTTTTCAGAGGCACAAGGAGAAGTCCTTAGCGCAGGTTTTTCGGCATCCATATTGACAGGACTATGGAACGTTTCCGTGGTTGTATGGACCAACGGCTCAGCCGGACCTGAATCATTTACGCATGTTGAATTCGATGTGATTTTCAGCGACTACATTGCAGAGATGGTAGGTCCTGCAGATCGCACCACCATTCCCGGAGACTCAACCACGCTCTACTACATCATCAAAAACATAGGCGCAACAACAGACATATTCGACATTGGCGTGAGCAGTTCGTTGGGCTGGGCAGATACTACACTGGACGGCACCTCGACAACCCCCCTAACTGCCGGACAAACAACAACCATTTCTGTTGTTGTTGACGTACCACAAAGCGCACTTCAGTCGGCTGTGGACATCGTCACCCTCACGTTGACCTCGTCAGGTAGTGGATACCCTCTCTCAGACACAACCCGTGTCATGGCAGGAGAGTTCCTTCAAGCCACCGTAGACATCACGAACGATACAACGTACGTTCTACCCGGCAAGACCGACACCATAGGTTTCAATGTTACAAACACGGGCAATGCAGACGGTGACTTCAACCTCATAGCTGGGCTGTCCTTGAATGCACTAAATTGGAATTACAACCTCTCCATAGAGAGTACGGGCGAGTTGAAAGTAGGAGAATCAATTTCAGGCTTCATCCACGTTGAGGTCCCGCCAATTCAGTTGCCCTTGGTCGACGCTGAACACAATCGTGCCGGGGACAGTCTCAGTGCATACATCATCGCACAAGCAGATGTTGGCAGTATCCCTACCACGGACGCAGGCCAGATTGAAGTTCGCCCTGCGATTGTCGTTGACCCTGGGCTCCCTGTTGACACCATTGTTTTGACTCAAAACGATGTCATGAACGCAGGCGCCTCCACAGGTGTGAATGAAATTCTTGCCTTGGAGGTTCAAGTCCGTCACAATCTTGTTTCCGACCTTTCCGAAACAATCGACGCCAACATCACTGTAGGGGACATCACCTTCGAAGCGCTTACATCGGGTGGATTTAACGAGGCAGACCGATGGAATGCGACCATTACTCCTGGAGAAGCGACAGGACTAACCCTAGGGGAATCCTTCCCCGCTTCGCTTGGTATCCAAAGTCGAACAGGCCAACTTCCTTTGGCAGGAACTGTGAAAATACCAATCACAACCACGCCCACCCTTGGAGGTGTCCATACCTCATCTGCGGTATACTCGCCTGTTATCGAGCAAAATCTCTCCATCGTTGTACCAAAGGTGGTCAATGGCGAGATCACGGAGACCGGTCCTCTTGATGCAGATGTTGGCGTGGACACAGACTTCATGTTCACGTTTGGAAACACAGGAAACGACCGTTCATCGTATCGCCTCGAAATCGTCGAAAACCTTCCGAGTGGGTGGTATGCTAACCTGACCACAACAGGTCCTAATAACACCATTCTGGAACTTGCAAGTGATTTCGAAGATTATCCTGCAACAAGTGGAGGTCATTTGTCCCTGGTCACACTTACGGTTAAGACGAACCCACTTGCTCCGTCTGGACTCCTCCAGCCTTTGACCGTTCGATACTACGATCTTGACTCTGGTAGTTACATCGGCCAACAAACAATGGATATACGCGTCGGCGAAACAATCAATGCTTCGCTGACTCCCACAAACCAGTCAATCGACATCACACCGTTTGAGCAGCTCTCAGCGTTTGTCAACATCGAAAACACTGGAAACGCTCCTACGACCTACTCTATCGAACTTGATAACGGCGGATACGAGGATGTGTTGTTTGAACTCGATTCCTCCTCAAGCATTATCATCGCTGCGGGGTATGAATCCTCCGTTCGAGTCAACATTGTTCCTTCACCAGATGCTAGCGCAGACGACTTCTACATGGCGATTCTCACCGTCTCGATGGCCGATGAAAACGGAGATCTTGTCGAGCTCAAAGCCAACATCGTTGCAAACGTCTCTGAGGTACATGATGTCCAACTTATCGCAGACGACTCACTCTCTGCTACTCCAGGTACGACCCTGACGCTGCCATTCAGTCTTTTCAACACAGGGAACCTTGTTGAGACCGTCAACATCAATATTACAGTCGACGGTGGTTGGAGCACGACACCTACTGTTCAGTCGTTCACAGTTCCGATTGATGGAGACTCCAGCGGCTCTTTCGATATCGATATTCCCGCACTCGATGGAACAGATAATCTTCTCGACGGAGCCATCCACTATGCAAATCTGACCGTCTACAATTCAGTAACGGATGAAGTGTACGCCCTCAAGAAAGTGGAATTGGTAGTTGCACCAATCTTCACTTATACTATCGAGGGTTGGGAAAATGAGTACTTTTTCCATGAGGGAGATAACAGGAACTGGAAAGCAATCATCACGAATACAGGAAACGTGGATGTAACCGTGGATTTAGGCTACGAAGTTCGAGCACCCGGTTTAACCACATTGAGCGACGATTGGGTTGTTAATGCAGATTCATCGAGCCAACTCTTCCTTCCAATCCAAGTCCCTGTCGAGTTAACTGTGAGCGTCGACAAGAACTCAGCAGGCAGCAGTAGCACCACCTTAACAACCGCTGCAGATCTCCGGGTCACAATCGTTCCAACGGCTGTCGATATTGACGAAAGCGGAGAACTGATGACATCCCTTCGGATGAAGCGTCTGTTTGATATTGGATTCGCAGCGAGTCTTGAAGCACCGGCAAGCGACAGCCCTGTCTATGTGCCCATCACATATTCACACATACCATACCTCAACAATGATCCGGTTGCCTATTCAATCGAGTTTTGTGGCATCGAGCGAATTCTCGATTTCGACGATATCGAGAATGCTGAGGAAGAAGATTATGTCTGGAACATATCCCTTACGAATCTCCCTGGAGAAGATCATTACATCAATCTCACTGCTCCATGCGTCCCTGGTAGTGAATTGATTGAACTCCCTGAACTGTCTGCGAACACCCCAACCAACATGCTGTTCAACATCAAACTTCCATATCCAAACGTGATGGCCGGCGATGGATACGACATCAAGATGCTCCTTCACCATCCTGACCCGGCCGAACCAGTGACTGAAGAAACATTCCGCTTTGCCCTCAATGCCTATGCCGATCCGATGATTGATCCTGAATCGCAACGAATCGTCGATGCGACTGGGAAGGAAATCGACTTCATCATGGAAGGGCAGACAGCTTTCCTTGAATTCGACTTGAAAAACAAGGGGACTGCTCCTGCATTTGGAATAAATTCCGAACTTCTTTGTGAAGGCATGGTTATCGAAAATGTACCAAGTTATGTACCGGTGCTTGACGTGAGAACAAGCAAGGCTCTTCGCTGGGAGGTTACCGGCGAAACACTCGATTGGTGGGAACAAAGCAGGGATGCTGAATGCTCGGTTCGGATTGTTTCAGACTATGCTTTCAACAACCTCGTTGAAAACGATGAATTGAATTTCAGTCAGGAAGTTGATTCAAGTGCACCTTCGACACTAACCTCTTTTGCAGGATTTGGTATCGCTCTGATCATCACGATTGGTTTGCTTGGATTGACCAACCAGAACGAAAAATACCGTTTGGGCGCTGTCTATTCTGGTACAATCATGCTCGGTTTCCTTTTCCATCTCTATGACGCAACGTGGTGGGGTCCGGTCACAATCGTTTTGGCATCGCTGTGGGTTTGGCGAATGGCATGGCGGAGCAGTGAAGAATTCCGCTACATCCACGAAGACTACCAACGCGCACGAAAGGGCATTTCCACCATCTACGCTGACCACTTCCAAGCCTTAACCGATTCACGCCGACAACTCACCATCATCTTGAGTCTGCCTCTGCTCGGGTTCATTGGTGTTGTTTTGGGGCTACCTCCACAAATGACGCCCGATGAAATCAACCTGATATCACTCGTGTCTTACATCCTCGTTTCAACCATCGTTGTATGGTTCGTCTTACGTCGTTCGAACAGGCTCTACGGTTCGCTCTACGGAAAACTCACCGATATCGAAGTGAAAGCAACGCGAATTGAGCGAGACTTGGGCGACCCTGCTCGTCTCCTGAATGACCTTGCAATGGATGGTTTGGACTTATCCGCAATCCTCGACACACCGCAATCGACTGCGACTTCTGATAACCAAAACGGTGCGGATACCAATGAGGAGGTGATTCCAAATGGCGAAGAGCAAGTCTGAGCAAGATGACTTCATCATGGATTCTGAATTAGGCGAGGGAGATCTCACCGATGCACAAGCTGCGATTGCTGCATCCAATGAAAGCGCTCAAAGACTGATGCAAGCGAGTCGAGAACTTGAGTCCCTCGTACAAAACGTTGTGAGTGATGAAGTCAACTCCCTTGCTACCACAGAACTCGATCTCCTTCAGGCAAAGACGTTCTTGGAAACACATCGCTTGCGCCGTGCTCGAAAGAGTGTGCGTCGGGCTGAAAAAGCCCTCAACGTCCTCGAAGAGGATGTCCTTTACTTGCGAAGAAGCATTGCAATGCTGCATCGATTGTTGCGAGAGAAGGCCCTCGCAGAAGAAGAAGTTGAGAACGTACTCCGTCGACTTCGCAATGCCACAGGAGCTGCAGAAATCGGAGATGTTGGATACGCTGCAACCGAAGTCGAGTACCTCGTAGACGACCTCATTGGAGGCAACTCTTCGACGCTCAACCCGTTCCTTTTCCGTCACTTCTGGCTCTCTGTTGATACACGATGGCCTGCTGGTGGAGAAATCGGCATCCTTCTTGTCCGCATCATCAACGACGGTGATATTCCTCTTCCAATGATGCGTCTTGCGCCCCCTGTTCCAGAGGGATGGGAAGCAAAACCATCCTTTATCGATGTTCCAGTGATTGGCCCAGGAGGAAATCTTCCGGTCAGATTTGAGATACAAGCACACCGGAGACAGGGTGCCGATGAAATCCCACTTTCACGAAAACTTTCAATCGCGACCGGGTACGAAATGAGGAATGGTAACGTGACAGTAACCGTTCGTGCACAAAACAGGTCGATGGAACCACTCGTCGATGTTCTCATTCAACCATGGATGCCACCCGGCTTTACTGCCGACAAGGTGCCGTTCATTAGCAGGCTATCGCCAGACGAAGTGGCTGTTCTTCGAGTACCACTTCGAATTGACTTGGGTCATGGAGGTGCTCCGTGACCCACATCCCATTCCACCCTCACTTGAGGGAGGACGAGTAAAAAAAGGTGAAAAAAATGAAAACCGAAAAAGAAACGAAGCAAGACGAACTTGCTGCGATCGGTATTGGTGCGATGATTGTCTTCATTGCGCTGATTCTGGTTGCGGCAGTAGCGGCTGCGGTCATTATACAGACCGCTGAAAAGCTGCAACAGAACGCACAAGCCAGTGGTGACGACACCCAAGAGCAAATGTCCACAAAGGTCATTCTGCTCTCGACCGTCATTGACGACATGACCGGAGGTGCAGAAGAACTCTTCTCCACCTTTGAGTTGGCACCCGGTTCAGAACCTATTCTAGGTACGGACCTCGCTTTCACTGTCATTTGTGATGATGGTGCAGGCAGTGCTGCATTCGATGATGGTGACTTCAGCGGAGCAACTGCTCACGATGGAAACGGCGAAACTGTCGCTGGAATCACATTGAATCCAGGAACAACCTATGTTGTTGTCATTGACGTACCAACCTGTGGCCCAACTGCAAACACAGACCACATTCTTGTGATCTCTGTTATCGGTGGCGGATCCACATACGAAGAACTCCAATATGGTAGCGCTCCGGCGGTAGGAGACGTTGTAGTCTGAGGTGATGAAAGATGAAGAATACACAAGATAAGAACATGAAAAACGATAACCTAGCCGCAATCGGTATTGGTGCAATGATTGTATTCATTGCATTGATTCTTGTTGCTGCTGTCGCTGCTGCGGTCATTATCCAGACTGCAGAGAAGCTTCAACAGAACGCACAATCCACTGGTGACGATACCACTGACGAAATGTCTGGTAAAGTCCAAGTCCTCAACGTCTTTGTTGCTGACGATTCCAGTTTCGAGGTCTACTTCAGACTCGCTGCTGGTTCCGATGACACGGCAGACGCTGACATCCTCTTCCAGATTTTCTGTGATGATGGTGCAGCAGGAATGGATCGAATCGCCGGCGATTTCGGCGATTCAGCAATTGACCCACTATCTGGCGCTGCTGCGGTTAATACTGCTGCTGCTGGTACGGGATACAGAACCACCGTTTCCGCAGATGACGGAGTCGGTGACTGCGGTCCTAACGCATTGTTCACGAACAACGTCAAGGCAACGCTCTACCTCCACGTCGTTGGCGGTGGAACAACCTACGACGTTCTCAAGGTCAACGACGACTCTGCTGGAGCAGTGGTGGTCTGAGTCTCCCTGTGCAATGACTTGCTTCTAGCAGGTCGAGCACAGGAGGTTATTCCATGGCATGGCCATTTGGCAATGCAGGGAACGACCGGGACGCAGACGCTGAACTCGCAGAAGAGCGCTTGAAGATTATGGCCAATGTGGCCATTGAACAAGTGCCACTCCCTGAACAAGGGGAGTTGAGTGAAGAGGATGCATGGACCATATCCCCCGGTCCGACTCGAGCACGATTGAACAGTATAGGATCTGTACCATCTGTAGCAGCGACGCTAGCGCCTCAACCGGCAGCACCCGTCAACGCTCAGGTGGATACATCTGGACTGGAACGTATGATCAGTAGCCGTCTCGACATGGTCGAAGATGTGCTTGGACTGATTTCAAACAAGATGGAGCAAGCAAACGTTGCACCTGCTGTTGAAGGCGAGGAAGATTTCGCTGAAGGCACCGGTGATGATGTTGTTTCCGTTGATGGAGCAGAAGGCGATACCATCGTAACTGCAGATGGAGAAGTTCTTCCTGTAGGCGACGGCGTCGATCGATTGCGACAATCCGATGAAGCACGCCTTGTTGAATTGTATGAGGCGCAGGCTCTTGCAGCGAATCCCTTCCTAGCGAAGGGTTCCTACGAGCAAGCTGCGAACGATGGCGTAGGTGCGGCAATGGTTGCCGCACTGTTGCTGGATAATCTCTCTGGGATGGCAGCCGTGAGTTTTGCTCAGAAGGCTGTTCAGAGCGGGATGCTGAGCGAAGACGAAGGGCGAGCAGTCCTCGCAATCGTTCAGTTGGCCGCACCTGGTGAGGCAGAATCGGCATTAAACGACCATCTTTCGCATCGCAAACTGCTTACCTTTTCAGCGATTGTTGAATCTTGGCGTTCACAATCAATGAAATCGGAGGAATGATCAATGGGTGCTTCGGTAGGTGTTGGTGCTCTCGTTGTTGGTACCTCGTTGTTGTTGGTTTTTGTACTTGCAGTGCAGACGCTCGACAACCGCTTGGATGCTAGCCTCGAGGCCATCGATGATGCTGGAGACCCTTTACCGTCATTCCGTATCGATGATACTACCCTCTGGGAAGGTGCTGTACTCACCATCAACATCAACAACAACGGAAGTGGATACGTGGATGGAACGTTGGTTGCAACAGGAACAGGAAGCGGATTCTCTGGAACGTTTACTGTCGATTCAGCAGGAGGAATAGAAACCGTGACAATCACCAGTCGCGGCAATTACTCGTCCCCTCCTACAATCACAGTCGATCCGTCTGGACAATCCGGTGTGAGTGTTACGGCCTCGCTCAGCTCCGACATTGGAAATCACATCTACGGCAATCTTACCAACACTGGAACTGTAACGCTACCCCTACGAGAGGTCTGGCTCTTCCTCGATGGAGGCACCTCCCAGACACCGACAAACTTGGGTTCGGCTTACACACCATCGATTAGCAGCACGAACTGGTACCCCGGAGAAACAATCTTCCTCGATTGGTCCGAAGACGGACCGACGACGTACGAACGGATCTCCCTTACCGCAGGCGGCATGACGGCGGCCCATACACTAGCATGAGGAGATACTATGGCTGACGGCGGAGCATCATCGTTTATTTTCCTGACAACAGCATTGCTCGTTTCAGGTTTGGTGAGCGTTGTCCTCATCAATCAATGGGGTGACATCGCTCAGATTACTGCACAGGAAACTGCAGCAATTGAGGTGCAAGAAGCCACAAGCGTTGATTTCGCAGGTGATCCAATGATGGTTGATTTGGACACGACTGCATCACCAAACGAGATTACCTTCTACTTACAAAATACTGGAACCACATTGTTGGATTCATCGACGTTGGTTGTGATTGTTGATGGTCAAACCGTGACCTCATCGATCGTATCCTCGCTTGTACCTGCTACAGGTGAATGGGATGAAGATCATCTCTTGCAAGTGACCGTGAGTGATAATGGATGGTCCTATCAATCAGGCGATGATGTCTCGATTACAGCTGTCGTATCCTCTGAGGTAACCAACGGTTATCGCGGCTCAGACTCAATGTCAGTGGAGGTGCGATTGCATGGTTGAGCGACTCTCAGAGAAACCAAAACCCATCGAAGATGGTTTTCCATACGATGTTGAGACGGACAGTCTGGCTGATTCACTTGGTCTGCGCTTGCCAAATCGTAGTCTCATCTTGCTTCAAGGAGAGGTTGGGGCCGGAAAATCGCTTGTCAGTCAACGATTCGTTCATGGTTTGCTCCACAATGATGTGAAGGTTCTTGTTATTACAACTGAACTTACAACACGAGGATACATCGAACAAATGGAATCAATCGGTTACGGTGTTACGGATGCCTTGACCAAAGGAAATCTGATGATCTTTTCTCGTTTTGGTACCGTCGCAGATCCAATTCCCAATGTTGGTCTGGATGAGGTTCTTGCAAGCGAAGCGCTTGAAGAGGCCGACATTGTTGTTATTGATTCAGCGAGTTCACTGATGCCAGGCGGTATGGATGACCAAGCACGCTTTGACATGATTCAGCGCCTGCGCAGGATTGCGTCAACAGGACGAAGCCTTATGCTGATGCTCGATCGAGATGAAATGGATGCAAAACTCTTGCATTCGCTTCGAGCGAGTGCTGAAGTTGTTCTTGACCTATCGACCAATTTGATTGGTGGTGACTTGAAGCGCACACTCCTCGTCACACGCTACTTGCGTGCTGCAGGGCCGGTTCAATCGTCCATAGGTTGGCGTGTTGAACCAGGAATGGGCTTCATTGTCGACATTACGGCGGTAAGCTGAGGTGAAATTATGGCTGATGAAGAACTCAAATTTCAACGAGGCGACCTTGCAGGCGTCATGGCTGCGCACAGTCACGTTGGAGACTGGGTTCGTGACTTTGAGAAGCGATACGGCTCACGTCCAATCTACTATGGTCCGCTCGATCGTGGAGCTCGGAAACAACGCCCACTCAATTTGATTTACATTACCAAAGAACCGGTCTTCGTACACATCTATGAACCTCCAAGTGACGAGGATGGTGGGGGACAAATTCTCTGGTTTGGATTGGAACCTCAATTGAACGAAGAGGAGGAAAACCTCCGCCGTGACTTGGTTGAGACACTTCTTCAAGAAGCACCCTCAGCCCCTTCATTTACCACAGATTCTGAATTTGAGACCATCCTTGGCCAAATGATTGACAGGTTTACGATTTCCCAATCTGAAGCAAGCATCGTCTCAAGGCGTCGTGGACGTATTTGGGAACTGGTCGGATTGGACGACAAGCGAATTGTTGTCTCGGATGCACAACGTGATAGACTGCGGTACATCGTTATCCGTGATTTGATCCGAAATGGCCCACTTGAAACTCTGCTGTCCGATGAGATGCTGGAAGATATCCACTCGGTGGGATTGAAGCACATTCACATGGATCACAAGGTCTTCGGGATGGTTACATCCAACATCCGATTCAGAGAGCGCGAAATTCTTACCCGATATCTTCGAGCCATGTCTGAGCGTATCGGTCGACCTGTTTCGGACAACAAGCCAATCATCGATGGTGCACTCCTCGATGGATCCCGTATCAACATCATTTTCTCAGACGACGTCTCGATGTTGGGACCGTCTTTCACGATACGTAAATTCGCTGAAGAAACAATATCCGTTATTCAACTCATAAAATGGGGTACAATGAGTGCCCAACAAGCAGCATACATTTGGATTTGTTTGGAGTACGGTATGTCCGTTCTGGTATCTGGTGAGACAGCATCGGGTAAGACAACAACGCTAAATGCAATCCTTCCCTTTATTGACCATAACGTCAAGATTTATTCCGCAGAGGATACACCTGAAGTGAAGGTACGTCACAAGATTTGGCAGCGCCTCGTTACACGTGATTCGAAAAATGAGGATTCACGTGTTGAGATGTTCGATCTTCTCAAAGCCGCTTTGCGTTCTCGTCCACGTTACATCATCATTGGTGAGATACGTGGTGTAGAGGGTGCAACAGCCTTCCAAGCGATGCAGACAGGCCACCCAGTTATCGCTACATTCCACGCATCTTCCATCGTCAAAATGATTCAACGTTTCACAGGGGATCCGATCAACGTGCCAATCCGTTTCTTCGACAACCTTAATTTTGCAATTTTCCAAGAAGTTGTCGAAGCACCTGGTGGAGGAATTGCCCGACGAATTACAGGTATTGACGAGGTCATCGGATACAACAAACACAGCGATGGTGTATTGACCAGAGGAATGTTTGAATGGGACCCGGTCAAAGACAAACATTACTTCCGAGGTATGTTCCAATCACACTTGCTTGAAAACAAAATTGCTGCAATGGCAGGGTTTGCGAACAAGCGTGACATCTACGATGAAATGTTGCGACGTGCTGCTGCGATTGAGCGAATGGCAGATCGCGATTTGACCCATTACGATGATGTCTTCGATCTACTGAATATTTACTACAACAGTGGTTGGGAATATTTTGACAGCGCCGTTGATTCATGGGTCGGCGTCAACCACAAGTGAGGAGGGAATGAACGTTGGAACGAATGCCGATGTGGCAGATTGCCATCCGTCGGCTTGAGATGCCGGTGGCTCGTTTCGTTACACTGTACGTAGGAGGCGCTTTTGTTGGTGGCCTACTCGCATCACTGCTGCTGATTTTCATTACCGGTGGATTCGCCGATGGCGCTCTTTTTGCTGGTTTATCAGGCGTGCTTCTTCTGTTTCTTCTCCCAATTCTTGCTGCATTTGGAGCATTTGCCTTTCCTCTGCTTGAGGTGAGTCGGTCTGCGAACCTCATTGAGCGAGAAATGCACATGTTCATCACGCGAATGGGTATCCTTTCCCTTGGAGAGGTGGGTGCGCAATCCATTTTCGATATCCTCAAACAAATGCGTGATTATGGCGAACTTGCTTCCGAGGTTCAGCGCATCGAAACGCTTGTTGACAAGTGGCATACATCCCTTCCGGAAGCTGCACGCATCGTCGCACAACAAAGTCCGAGTCCGCTATGGACTGATTTCCTCGATCGAATGGCGTTTTCAATTGAAGCAGGTCAACCAATTGACGAATTCATGAGATCCGAACAGGAAACGGTTGCTGAACAGTACAATACGCTCTATGATACGCGACTGGAGAGTGTTGATACGATGCAAGAAATCTATGTCTCACTGGTTACTGCAGGACTCTTTGGACTGGTCATTGCAGGGATACATCTTGTTCTCTTCGAGGTTGGCGGGGCCAACGATACTCCAATTGAAGTTGCATCTCGTCTACGTTTCCTCCTGCTCGCTTCTCTGATGTTTATCATTATACAAGTGGGGGCCATGCTGGCGTTTCGGGCCACAATTCCACGTGACCTCATCTTTGCCCGTGACGAATTGGATACTCCTTTCCGAGTCAATTTCACGCGTTCGATTTTGTCAGCAGGAGCTGTATCATTGGTACTCCTTCTCGTCACGATTTTTGTTGTTATCTCAACGTGGCAGGAAATCAGCTCTCAATGGGATCGATATGGACTCATTCTTCTTGCAGCACCTCTTTCACCGATGCTGATTCCTGCATGGCTGATCGGTCGAGAAGAAGCATACGTACAACGACGTGACGGAGCATATCCCGACTTTATACGCGCACTGGGAGGTACAGCCCAAGCCCGAAGCGCAGAGCCTTCAGCGACCATCAAAGCATTACGTGGTGTTGATTTTGGTATGCTCGACGCATCGATTGACCGGCTCGAACGCCGCCTTGCAACTCGAATTGACTCAGACCGAGCATGGGATTACTTCAACGCAGACACCAATTCAGCGGTCATTTCTCGATACACCCGAATTTACATTGAAGGGTCTCAATCCTCAGGTAAACCAGCTCAGACTGCAGAAATGGTATCACGTTCTGTCGGTAACCTCCTCTCACTAAGGCGACGTAGATCCCTCTCTGCAAACACAATGTGGGGTGTAGCATTGGGATTGCTTATTGCTAGCGTAACATCCCTTAACGTCACCATCTCGATTGTTTTGCAACTTGGTGAAGCGATTGCCGGTGTAGCAACGGGTCTTGCGTCAACCGATGTCGGTGCTTTGCAGGACTTCGGAGGCGGTATTGCTTTACCCGTTATGGAAGATGCATCCTCTGTTGATGATAACATCCGCATGTTCAAGGTCATTGTATCGATTCTAATCATAGGCCAAATTGTTGCGGTTTCTGCAATTGCTACACGCTTGCGTGGTGGTGGGAAAACAAGCGCTGCTGGCCAAGCCATTCAATTGCTTTGGATAGCTGGCATCACATCGTGGATTACAGCTGTCTTGCTTGAGGGTGCCTCCTCAATCTTTGGTCTCTAGAAAAAGAGTATATGCCTCGTTGTCGATTGTGGTAACATGCAACCACCCGCACAACAAGCTAGCCCACCTGCGACGAACATGTATCATCCACCGCAACAAGCGATGTTGAGTGGCGGATTGTTTTCCTTACACAAATTTCTCATGATTGGAGTTATCCTCATACTCATTGCAGGATTGATCAGCGTCCTACCTGATTTTACAGGACCACCGGCAGCAATTGATTACGATTCAAGCGATGAGAATTATCCCAGGAACTTTAACCAAGATACTGAATCTTACAACGACTTTGAACGAGTTATGGACACCCTTGCTACGATGATTGCGATGACTGGTGTTGGACTTATTGGTTACGCATTTGTTCGTGAAGCATACGATGAGGATACAACAACGCCTGCGCTGCGAATTACCTTACTTATTTTAGGAACAGTCATGTTGTTGCAAATGCTTGGTTCTGGATTTAACCTGAGCATTTCACTTTGATTTCTTTGGTTTGTTCATTCTCGCCTCATTTTTGATTCGTTTTTTTGTTGCAGCCCAAGAGCAAATTGGACATTGTGACAAATCGTGATATCGGGCAGGACAATATTCACGTCCAAAAAAGATGATTTGCAAGTGAAGGGCATTCCAAGCATTCTTTGGAAACACTGCCTTGAGATCTTTTTCAGTCTGGTCAACGTTCTTGCCGTTGGATAATCCCCAACGTGCAGCGAGTCTGTGAATGTGTGTATCAACAGGAAATGCAGGTATCCCAAAAGCCTGAGCGAGAACGACACCAGCAGTCTTGTGACCAACGCCAGGAAGTGCTTCAAGTTCTTCAAACGTGTTTGGTATTTCTCCTTGATGTCGCTCGAGAAGGAGCTCAGATAAACGTCGAATGTTCTTGGCCTTGGTAGGTGCAAGACCAACCTCTCGAATCATCGATTGAATCTGAGAGACCTCCAAACGGGCCATTTTTTTTGGAGTTGGGCCGTGTTTGAACAATTCGGGTGTGACCTGATTTACTTTCAAATCGGTTGTTTGCGCACTCATGAGTACAGCAATGAGGAGTTGAAACGGCGTCTCATGGTCAAGTGGTACAGGGGTTTCTGGATACAGTTCTTCAAGCATACCTTGGATGCGCTCGGCTTTTTCCTTGCGCTTCATCCAACCACCTATTCAGCGTACTCTGAGCCGGTCACCCAACCAAAGAACAAACCAGAGGTGATGCTCGCGAGAGGGATTGCATTGCAAACAAGTGCTTCGATGATTGGGGATTCACCGTCTTGTGGTTGACCGATCAGTATCCACAACAGCAAGCCTAGAAACAATCCTGGGATTACCATCAGCGTCCCCATAATGAGTGTTCTTGTTAGTCGCATGGATAAACGACCCTGCTCTCATTGAAGAACTGTTGCTTCAATGAAGCGACAATTGCTGTGCTAAAGCATCAGAACTCATGGAATTGATGATGTCGTTTGGTTCCAGCCATCCTTTCCGTGCAGTCATGACGCCATACTGGATGTCAGCTAATCCTCGTGTTGAATGTGCATCCGGGCTAATCGCTACCGGAACACCCATCAGTTTTGCATATTTGCAGAGACGATAATCAATGTCCAAACGGTATGGGCTTGCATTCAATTCGATCGATTTGAACCGGCCATCTTGAATGTGTTCCGCCATAGCATCGACCAGTCGATGCACATCGACTTCATAGCCTTCTCGTCCTTGAAGAATACGACCCGTTGGGTGTCCGAGAACCTTGGTCGCTGGATGATCCAGTACTTTCAACAATTCTTCCGTATTTTCGCTTTCGTCTCGACCGCGCCATTTCGTCATAGCATGAACCGAAGCGACAACGTAATCCAGTTGGTTGAGGACTTCATCAGGATGGTCCAATTTTCCTCCTGCAAGAATATCAGACTCGACACCGTGAAACAATCTGAAATTTACCCCTTCATCCTGCCAGTTTTGGTTGTAATCTCGGATTTTCTGACCTTGCTCAAGCAAACGTTCAGCTGGTGCTCCGTTTGCAATCTTCAACGTAGGAGAATGGTCCGCAATACCGAGCCAAGACCAACCCATTGCTTGTGCAGCATCAGCCATTTGTTCCAGAGTTGCTTCACCATCCGATACAACTGTGTGGTTGTGGAGTGCACCTTGAATTGCATCGAGTTCCAAGAGTTGTGGAAGATTGTGTTCGCTCCCAGACTGAATTTCACCTGTATCCTCTCGCAATTCAGGGGGAACCCACTGTAGGTCGAGGTGAGAATAGATTTCCTGCTCTGTCATTGCCGACAACGAGTATTGTGCTGCTTCAATTCCTTTCAATGCTCCTGCTTTTTCTTCGGGAATTAATCCGAATTCATTCAATCGAAGTCCTCGATCAATCGCACGCTGTCGCATCGCTATGTTGTGTTCTTTGCTTCCAGTGAAGTAAGCCAAAGTAAAGGCAAACATCTCCGGAGGAACCAAACGAACCTGTGCATCAATCGTGCCGGCGCTCTCCAATTGTTCGTAATCGTCTCCACCAATTGCATCAAGCACATTCGCATCAATATGTCCGACCGAAAAACCATCTTCGAAAATACTCGCTTCGAGAATGAGACTGATTTTTGAATCTCCGGCCCCTTTTACATCAGCGATTCCTTGCAAAGCGAGAATGGCGGATGCAACATCATCGTGATGCTCTGAGTCGACACCAACAACGATATCCAAGTCACCAATTGTTTCCTTGCGACGGCGAGCGCTTCCTGCGAGTTGAACTCGTTGAACACCTTGAATCGACTTAATGCGTTGCTCAAAAGCAGTTCCGTATTTCAGTCCAATGTCCAAACGGCGCCGTGCGCGAAACCGCGACAGCAGTTCAATTCCATCGAGCATGCGTTGCTCAGACTTTTTTCCAAAACCTTTCATTGGAGCAATTCGGCCTTGCTGAGCAGCTTCTTTGAGGCTTGCAACGGAATCCACACCAAGTTCCTCGTGCATCAATTTGATACGTTTTGGTCCAAGGCCTGGTATACCAAGCATCTCGATCATTCCTTGAGGTGTTTCCTCATGCAATCGTACCCAATCCTCTGGCCACTTTCCCTCAAGAACCGCTTGCGAGAGTGCTGAACCGAGGCCTTTTCCGATTCCTTTCATCTCAAACAATCGACCTGTGACGACTAGTTCGTGCAAGTCCTCGGTCAAGGTACCGATTAAGCGACTTCCGTTTTGGTACGAGCGAACACGAAAGACGTTGGCTCCCTGTAGTTCGAGCAAGACAGCAACCTGGTGCAAAACTGCTGCGACTTGATTGCGAGAAAAATAAGGTGCTCCGCTTGGACGTGCCCTTGGGAGTGTGAATGCACTGCCTGCCATGACATATTCTAGTGTCCACGACTCAAAAAGGATGGCAAGTGGTTGTTTCAAAAACCCCCTGCGTTTGGTCAAATCATGGTCGAGGTTGAATTCATATCCATCCTCGTCCAATCGTTCTGCGGTATTTCTGCTGTTTTGTTCATGTTTGTTGCAACCTTCTCACGCTCTGAAAGGGCAGAATTATTGGTACAGAACATCATCTTCACGACACTTCTCCTTGCCGCAGCGTCGTTGTGGTGGCTTTCACTAGCAGGAGGCTCGTTATGGGGATCGAACTATCTTCCACGTCCGCTTTCAATCGTATGCATTGTCTTGGCGATAGCAGCTCGAATGAACATAAAGGGTCAAAATGTTTCATTTGGAGCCAACCCACACAGCATTGGCCGAAACGTTGAGGAAGAGTAATCAGAGAATCTCACCGGGTTCTTCTTCGGTCGACTCAGCGGCTTCTTTTTCCATTTTTTGATTGATGAAGGTACGCATGTACTCCGGTAATTCACCGTTCACGAAGATCACATCGTTGACGGCGTCCAGTTTCTTGAGTGAGTAGTAAATTTGCATAGCCGTCATCGGTGTTGAGGAGCAGCCAGTGCAACCTCCATCCAAGGAGAGCATGATGTTGCCTTCGCTTGTGTCAAGCACGGTCACCACGCCATCATGCTCATCAAGTATCTCTTGAACAGGGCCAATCTCGGCGAGGATCTCTTCCGCACTGATGCCCATGATGCACCCAAAGCGTCCACCTCTTTCAACGATTGGTTGTGGAGGGCCTCGGCGTAAGGAATAGAGGGCAAAAACTAGCGGTTCAAGCCTGTCGTCGCAGGGAATCTCTTATGAGGGGTTCTCAGGTCGGGCGAAGCACAGGTGTACATAATGATGGAAAATATACCGTTGATTGCAGCAAGTGCAGGAGCCGTTGGGCTTTTGATTGCCTTTTACCTATACGGCCAAGTTAAGAAAGTAAATATCGACAACGAAGTTGTTGCAGATATCACAGACGAAATTCAAAAGGGAGCAATGGCGTTCCTCTTTGCAGAATACCGTATATTGACGATCTTTGTCGTTGTCGTAGGTGCTGTATTGGCATGGCTCAACGACATTGAAACAGCAATTGCATTCTTCGCTGGTGCAATCGCATCCGTTCTCGCTGGATTCTCTGGTATGCGTGCTGCAACTTCGGCAAACGGTCGAACTGCAATGGCTGCGAAGAATGACGGTCAAGCAGGAGCACTCGCAGTTTCATACAACGGTGGAGCAGTAATGGGATTGTCCGTAGGTGGACTCGGTCTACTAGGTATTTCTCTGATCGCCTTCTGGCTAAATGCAGGAGAAACTGCAACTGATGGTACCATGAACCCTGTTAGTGCAGCTGCAGGGTTTGGAATGGGTGCCTCATCCATCGCTCTCTTTGCTCGTGTTGGTGGCGGAATTTACACCAAGGCAGCAGACGTCGGGGCAGATCTCGTCGGTAAGGTCGAAGCAGGTATACCAGAAGACGACCCACGCAACCCAGGTGTTATTGCTGACAACGTCGGTGATAACGTTGGTGACGTTGCTGGAATGGGTGCAGACATCTTCGAATCCTTTGTTGGTTCAATTATTGCGGCTATGATCATTGCAAACGATTTCACTGGTACGAACACCAGCGACTACGTTCTTCTCCCAATCCTACTCGGATTCATCGGATACACAGCATCAATCATTGGTGTATTCTCCATGACCTTCCTCAAGAATGGGAATGACCCAGCAGCGGCTCTGCGAAATACCACATTTATTGCAGCTGCTTTGTTCTGGGCAGGTGGTTATCTCGCAATCCAGCAAGGTCTCATCGAAGTAGAATACGGCATCATGCACTCCGTTGTTCTTGGAAGCGTAATCGGAATCCTCATTGGACTCGTGACAGAATACTACACCGGTATCGAACCTGTCTTTGGAATTAAGACAAAAGCAATCCCTCACATTGGCGAAATGTCCAAGACTGGGCCCGCTACAAACGCAATCGCAGGATTGTCGGTTGGTATGATGTCCACATTCATACCAGTTGTTTTAATCTCTCTCGGTATTCTTGGAGCCAACGAATTTGGTGGTGCCGATCACGGCTTGTATTGTATTGCAATGGCTGCAATGGGTATGCTTGGAACAGTTGGTGTCACCATGACGGTAGACGCATACGGTCCCGTTGCAGACAATGCTGGTGGAATTGCAGAGATGAGTGGTCTTGGAGAAGATGTTCGCGCAATCACAGATGAACTTGATTCAATCGGAAACACGACTGCAGCAGTCGGTAAAGGATTCGCAATCGGATCTGCTGCTCTCACTGCTCTCGCACTGTTTGCAGCATATACGGCAGCGATAGGTACAGATGCCACAACTGGCGCCTCCCTCCTCAATCTTGAACTCACAGAACCGATGGTCGTCATTGGCTTACTCATTGGTGGCGGGCTACCATTCGTTGTCGCTGCAATGACCATGACTTCGGTTGGAAAGGCTGCCGGTGACATGGTTGTTGAAATTCGACGTCAATTCAAGGAAATCCCCGGACTCCTTGAGGGCAAAGAGGGTGTAAAGCCAGATTCACAAACTTGTGTTGACATCTCGACAAAGGCTGCTCTTCGTGAAATGGTCGGACCAGGCGTTGTGGCAATTGTAGCCCCAGTCATCGTAGGATACATACTCGGTTGGAACGCTCTAGGCGGTCTTCTCGCAGGTTCCCTGGTTACGGGCGTTCTCATGGCACTCTTCATGGCCAACGCTGGTGGAGCCTGGGACAACGCAAAGAAAGCGATTGAACAAAATCACATTCCAGGTGCAAAGAAGGGCGATGATGCTCACGATGCGGCCGTTATCGGTGACACCATCGGTGACCCATTCAAGGACACTTCTGGTCCATCGCTCAACATTCTGATCAAGTTGATGTCCATCGTTGCAGTTGTAATGGCAGGAACTGGTAAACTAACCGAGAAGGGACTTCTCTGAGTTCCTCAAGCGTTAGCCTCTTGAACAGGGGTCGATAGGCCAAGACATGCAAGCAATGCATCGTAGCCTCTTTTTGGTTGCATTATTGCTCTGCATGAGCCTTGCAGGCTGCACGACCAACGATGCCTCGTCGGATTCAAGCAACGGTATGACGGAAGACGAAAAGCTCCTTCCTGAATGGACAGTTGGACAAAATTGGCTCTATACCTTCATCACACCTCAGTTTGGAGAAGACAGCGCTCGGCTCGTCGTCGCTGAGATTGACAATGCTTCTGGCGAGTACATTCTCGGAATATCGTCGGAACGTGAAGCTCAGCGGCATGCTGTTATCAATCACAATCCGTTTCTTGGTCGGATGACCATTGATGCCCTTGCAGTTTATGAAAACGGCGAGCCACAGGAAGTTTTCTCGTTCCCTTGGATGGTTGGTGATTCTTGGTCGTTTACCCTCTTGGGTCAGGAGTGGGACGCATCGACAATCTCCCTTAACAATGGGAATGCTCGAGTCGAAGCTGACTCGTCAGAAGGTCACGAATTGTCGTACACATTCAGTGGCAGCAATGGATTTCTCGAACGTCTTGTTTGGCGAGACAGCGAGGGTACGATTCAACTTCGAATGGATCTAAACATTGCTCGTCCTGCCTACGATGGCGACGTCTTCTTTTATCGAGCAAGAGACCTCATCGATCGCATGTACGAAGAAAACGATCAAGAAATTTATGATTCCTTCCTTGATTCAGGTCATCCGTCCGAAGGAGACTGGGACACATTGGTTTGGTACCTTGACGTTGAAATCGCCTCGGGTGGAGGCTCAGGTTCCTTGACAATGAAGGATCATGCTGGTGCATCTCCACTTACTCGTGCATGGGGCTCAGGAGCCACAGAGAAGGGTGCAATAGGTACGATTCCTTCAAATTCAGGGGATTATTCGTTAACTGTAACAGTACGAGGTCCTTCCTCCTACATACACCTCAAGGTCGCTGGAGCACTTGTGTTCCAATGGACACTTTGAGGTGACTGAGATGCCGACTCTTATCATGATGCACGGTATGACCGGAACGGCTGAAATGATGCGTCCATTTGCCGAGAAAATCTTACCTGAGGGCTGGACTTTGTTGGTTCCAGATGCCCGGTTTAACCACCCCCGTCGTGGAAAGACATGGTGGCGATACGAAGATGAGAACCCTGATGTGACAAGGAGGCTGCAACTTTCTCGAAAAGAACTCATGGATGTTGATTCATCTCTGTCGCAATTGGAAAAACTCATTGCAGAAGAAGCACCCATGGGGCCTCTCATCGTCGGTGGTTTTTCTCAAGGCGGAGCAATGGCGCAAGAAATGTTGCAACTTCCTCTCGCACATCGAATTGCAGGAATTGTGGCGTTAGGAACCCGACTGGTTCGCCCAATGGAACTCCGCCTTCGGCTCGAAGAGCTTGATGAAAAGCGAATGTTTTGGATGCATGGTGTCCGAGATGTGCGTGTTCCAATCGAAGATGGATGGGCTGTTGCCCACTTGTTTGAGGCTGCTGGTTGGAGCGTTGAGTTGGTTGAGCACGAAAAGGGACATATGATTCCGACAGAGCATCACGATGTGCTCAAAGATTGGCTCAACGACCTCATTCATTGAGTGGATATTTACTCAGTTCATCAAATCCTCCGATGAAGATCCGATCTTCTCCGCGTACATCGAAAATCACAGGAACGGTGCGATGCATCGTAGCCTGAACCACTTCGTCTCTCAGTTCGGGAGGGTGCTTCTCAAACGAGATTTCCACAAATGGGAGATTTTTTCGCGTCAACAATCGCGTAGCGGCCGTGCAATACCCGCAGAAACGACCCGTAAAAACAAGAAAATTTCCCTTGTGTTGTTCGAGCAATTCAGTGAACATATCGATTCTTTAGCAACGACCTATTTCAATACATGGTCGTCGAATGTAAACCAACGATTGAAATATGTTTGATTAAACCGGAGTCCATGGATTCCTATGTGTTGGTTCTCGCAGCATCCTCCGGGAAAAACCTCGATCTTGCACATCGGTTCTCTGAAGCATTTGTTGCAAAGGGCATGGGTGCACAGGTTGTTGATTTAACGACCCTTGAATGGCCGGTCTACACTCCTGAACTTGACGGAGATTCCAAGCGAGAGCCAGATACATCGTCCCTCTCTGAATTGATTGCCAACTCCGATGCACTCGTGGTTTGCGCCCCAGAATACAATGGTGTCATGCCTCCTGCATTGAACAACACCATTGCATGGCTATCCGTTCAGAGCGATGATTTCAGACGCCTGTTCAACAACCGAACAGTTCTACTTGCCACGCACAGTGGCGGTGGAGGAACGCATTGCCTCATGGCCATGCGCCACCAATTCTCTCACCTTGGTAGCAACGTTATCGGTCGTACAATGAACGTAAACAAGTCCAAACCATTCTCTCAAACAACCATGGACGATCTTATCCAACGAGTCATCGAACGATAAACACAACCATCTGAAAGACCGGCTCAACCCATCGGATGGCCAACGGTTATGAATAAGAGGCGACACGGCTGGTCATTGGCTCGTGTGGTGTAGCCAGGTCCATCATCGCGGGTTTTCATCCCGCTGACCCGGGTTCGAATCCCGGCACGAGCATCTTGTTTCAAACGTAGCGCAGTACAGCGTTTATTTGCATCAAAAAACACTCGCTTATTCAAGGGGGGTGTCGTCATTCACTTGCTAGGGTGTGCCCTGAGATGTTGGCTTCTTTGCGTTAAACCACCAAACGGCAAGCCCAAGAATGGTAATCAGAACCACTGCCATGACAATTTCATGATCGAGCAACCATGATACAGCATCCATCGCAGCCTCACCGTAGAGGTAAATCAACAGCGCTTCCAATCCAAATCGAAGCCCTCTTCCAAAAATCCCAGCCAAAATGAACGGTCGTAACTTCATATCGCTTGCACCTGCAATCCATCCAAATACCTTGTAAGGCAACGGTGAAACTGCAGCAATGAACATCCCCCATACACCATAACGATGGAAAAGGTATTCCAGACGTTCCCGATGTTGTGGTTTCCCAAATCGGTCGAGAAGTTTTGTCCCATACCGCTTTCCAAGAGCATGCCCGACAACAGCTCCAAGAACAGAAGCGAATGTGACAATAAACCACAACCATAGCAACATTGCCACACTGTCACGTTCATCGTACGCCATCGGTAAAAACATCAAATCGGGCGGTATCGGCTGGATGATCGCTTCCGTAAAGGACAGCAATGCGAGTGCAAACGGTCCGAACTGATTGAAGAAATCGAGAATGAGGTCTTCTCCAATCATGGATGAAGGTGCTGATTGGTCTTCTTGAGCCTATGGGTAATCGACGTCTTCTTTACCAGCATTCGTCACCGTTTGGTTATGGCCGTTCTCGATACCTCTGCTCTGCTGAACTGGCCAATTGAGCGTTGCCGCGGTCAAATTGTATCAACGCTTCAACAGACTGAATTGGCGAGTGTTGATGAACAACGATGGTTGCTTATTGAGACGTTGGAAATGGATTGGCGTACTGCAAGCCCAGACCAATTGGAGATGGTTCAAGATGTAGCA
>CENX01034503.1_pt1 | contig 29666 bp, 28 predicted proteins | sample 361321 | NCBI WGS metagenome assembly CENX01 (sample SAMEA2619678, study PRJEB7988) | marine metagenome | isolation source: saline water (ENVO:00002010), including | reverse complement strand
CTAGTATTAGCAGCATCAAATAGCCACGACTTTTCGTACTTTTGATCACCGCTAAAAACTAGATTATGTTTTCCTTCACCGATATGCAAGTGTACAGCAGAAGAACCTAAGATGTGACCAGCATTAGAAAATGTCATCTTGATATCAGGGGATATATCCGTGGTTTCCCCCCAATTGACGTCGACTACATGCTTCATACAAGTACGTATATCTTCCATGTCATAAGCAGGACTTCTACCTTCAGCGCCACTAACTTTAATGTAGTCAGATTGTAACAAAAGCATAAGGTCTCGTGTAGGAGGAGTACAATAAACTGGTCCTCGATAACCATACTTGAATAATACAGGCAACATTCCAGCATGATCTAAATGAGAATGAGTTAGTATTACAGCATCTATCTTTTCTAATGGCATAGCCTCAGGTGCTGTAAAAAATGGCATGGGGTCAGCAACAGATGCAATGTTCACTCCAACATCAATCATGACTCTTGATTCATTAGTTGTCACAAAATGACAAGCACGACCTACTTCACGATATGAACCCAAAGCTGTCACCCTAGCCCAAACTTGACCGGGACGAGTTGGTCTATGCATATTCAAGCCGAAGTCCTTGAGTAGTTTACGTCGTTCTTCCGAATTTACATTTCTATACCCTCTAATATCGTGAACTGTTTTAGAGAATATTGGTGGGGTTCTCTCTACTATCGGAATCCAGCCAGTCTGCTCTCGAATCTGTTGAACATTTGCACCCCTTCTTCCGACTGCTTCGCCAGGGTTTTTACACTGAATAATCACTTCACAAAAACATCCATCGAAATAAATTTGGGTTAAATCCGCTTCTTCTGGAATTATCGATTCTATGATTGATTTAGCATCAATCTCAGATTTAACAATTGACTTATCTGGACGAATTTTTATCTTTCTTTTAACCTTCTTGGCTATCTTTCCAACAAGTCCATCTCCCCCGCCAAACTTTAGAGGTTCAGTTGTAACAATAGCAATATTTCCTGCTTCCAATTCTACTGAGTATTCTATAGATCTAGGGACTATCTTGGATATCTCATCTTTTATCTGCTTAAATGTAAAGCGCATATTATAACCTCCGAACCTGCATCAATCAACAATGTGTACTAGACACAGTGCAGTGAACTGCAGGGAAAGTGATTCAAGATAACAATTTCTTGATTTGATCTTGAGAGACTTGAACATAGCCGTCTTTTTCGGTAATTACAGCTAAATCCATTCCGTTACCGGAAGCCGCATCACGCTGCCCCGATGCATGTAGGGCTCGGGCTGCAAGTTTCAATGCTTCGGTCTCAGACATATTTTCTTCGAATCCATCTTCTAATACACCGTACATGTATGGAGAACCTGAACCTGTAGCACAATATACATCTGGAATTGAACCGCCAGCAGAATCAATTGAGTAGACATGACCTCCATCTGAATCGACACCGACTATGAGTAATTGTACCCAGTGTGGACGGCCAGATAGAATGTTAGCAGTAAGTGTAGCTGCACCTTTTACTGTCATGGATTGTTGTCTTCTCAACTCGAAAAGAGCGACTTCAGCAGTTAAGGTTCTAGATAGAGATTGAGCGTGTCCAACCAATCCTGCTGTTGTGAGTGCTAGATTATTACCGATTTTGAATAACTTTTGAACGCTCTTGTTGGCTATGAAATGGCCCATGGTTGCTCTATGGTCTGCACCTACAACAACTCCACCCTTGAAGGTAATACCTACTGTACTTGTCCCGGTCTTCAAAACGTTAGCTTCTGGATTCATCATATCAACTCGCTGTAATCGACACCTATTGAACATTGGCGCGATTTGCCCTACCCTCGATTCTATTTCAACTTCACTAATTGGAACTGAGACTAGTATAACAAAAATATACCAATTAATCAATTTTCAAGGCTAGCATTATTCAACCATTACGATTAGCATCGTACATGAGGAAGAAGAGGAGTGCAGATAAAGACGATGCACAATCTTCTCTAGATTCCTTCACTGGAAATAATGTTCCATCAATGCCAGACTTGGATAGTTTAGCTAAAGCAGATAAGATAATGCGAAAGGAAACACAAACTGACAGTGTGGACGATACAGAAGGATTAAACACTTTTGAAATGCCAAGTATGAGACAACTAAAGGAAAAATCCGCTGCCCCAACTGGTCTTGTTTATCATGATTTAGAAAAAATGTATCCAAATCCACCTATCAAGGACAGTAGTTCAGGAATGGTTGTTCACAGAGCAGTTCTTAATGATATAACTGGTTGCTCTACACTACTTGATTGGTTAGCAGAAGGGCATGCAAGTATTGTAGAAATGAATCGTCTAATCAAAAGAGAGGTGGAGTTTTCTTCAGCAGTAAACCAGTTGCATACATTCATTGAAGGCGACCTTGGAGGCCAAATTATTCAAATTACTGACACAAGACTAATGCTACTGCCCCCAGGTTGTCGAGGTGTACGGGGCGTTGAAATGGAAGCATTTGCCGCAAGTGCAGAAGAACTTGGCAGGCGAAGAATATGATTGAAGAGCAAAAAGTAGACATTCCATGTCCTGTTTGTTTCAAAACCGGCGAAGTCAATATGATTGCTCATGTCAGTGAAATTCCTTATTTTGGAGAACATACCCAAGTTACTGTAATGTGTCATAGTTGTGGGTGGAGGCAGACTGACTTCATACCGGCAGAGGGAAAGAAAGCAGGTGGATGGTCGTTGACTATTGAAAATGAACAAAACCTGAAGTCAAGAGTCGTTCGTTCTTCATCATGCACAGTCCAAATCGAAGAATTAGATCTACAGGTTTCCCCAGGAACTAGTTCTACAGGTTATGTTTCTAATGTCGAAGGAGTTCTTAATCGATTCTTGAAAATTATCGATATGGTTTTACTAGACCTTCAAAATGATTCGGAAAATCAAAGTGAAGATATTTCAAAATTGGAATCAATGAGAGATAGAATAGTGAATTTGGGGAAAGATGATTGTGAAAGTCTAACACTTGTACTTTTAGACCCTCATGGGCATTCAATGATAATTGACAAAGCTGCCATTGAAAGGGAATTAACTGAAAAAGAACTTTCAGAATTACCAGTAGGTCCTGAACCGGCTGTTTTTCAAAAAGATGATTAAATAGAATCTGATGAAAGAAATTCTTTTACTAAATGTTGGCTTTGAATTCTATTTTCATTTAATTCTTCTAGCCATTCTGCTGCTCTATCAACACATAGTTGCTTCATTTCACCAGCCAATATTTTACCAGCCCTATAATCGGAATTAATTGATTGAAGAAAATCATCATCGTCTTCAAAAAAGTACATCATGTACTGATAAGCAACATCAACATCAGGATTTCCTCCCAATCTTCTATGCTCTTCGATGGTTGATTGTCCTCCAGAATATGCTCGTTTAATTTTCTTCGTTATAGATTCAATATCATCGCCTAAGAAGATAGTTGTTTTCGGCTTACTGCTACTCATTTTATCGCCAGTTAGTCCAACCGCAAAATGGTGATAAGTCGAAGAGGGTGCTAACAGCCCCATACCCCCAAGCTGTCTTTCATATTCTAGTAATCTCATTTTAATCTGAATTTTATCCTTAGAAGTAGCACCAGGAATATTTACAGTTCCATTTTTAGGATTAGAAATTATATCTGAGTAGCCGATATTATTCAAGCAAGATACTATTCCATCAAAAATCGAATTTAATTTCTGTTTATCTATTCTACCATTAGGTTGCTGACCTAGAATCTCAGCATTATCTTCTTGAATTGATAATCCAATTACTACACCAGACTTTTTGCCATCATTAACATTGAACCAGTTCGTTTTAGCTGCCAAACCTCTCGTTAATCTTAGATGTGGATCTTGATCTACGCCAACTGGAACAACTATCGGCCTAAGACCTCCATATTCTTCAGTTTGGGGATGTAAAATGTCACCTACTTGCACCATTGGAGCTTGTAAATGGGCTAAATTGGTATCTCCTGAGAATCCATAGATTGATTCAAACTCATTCAAATTAGTTCTTTTTCCTAATTGGAAACCAAGTCTTTGAACTATTGGTCTGCGAGACTGAAAATAAACATGGGTTTTTTCAGGATCTAATCCCAAAGCCGCATAATTAGAAATATATTCACTCAGAGCAATTTCTCTTCCTTTTTCTAAAGAAACTCCTCGAGTTGCTTGACTTTCTAAATCTGCAACAGCAATAGTTACATCTCCACCTTGACTCTGAAACCACTTTACTTGCTCTATTACCATTGAATGGCCAAGATGCATCTTTCCACTTGGCATTAAACCAGTGAGTACTCCAAATTTATCACCGCTATTTTTTGCATCTAGTACGACATCTAAATCTCTATGCGCAAACACAATTCCTCTTCTATGAAGTTTAGAAGGATTATTCATTTTTACTAAATCCATTGAGGATAATCCAAACTGGTCAATGATTCTAGAGTAATCGGTTGATTGGTTACTACTCCAAGGGTCAATCTTCACTCCACCTCCATCCATAACATAGCCTCAAATCGTGGGTGAACCAATCAAACATGAAGGCTTCGCTTATTATTCATCAAAAAATGTCTTTATCAGATATTTTTAAAATTGATCAATCAACTTTCTTAGCGAGTGGCCCTAATCCTTCTCTCTTTAGTACTAGGAGCATTGTAATTATAACGCCAACTCCGACTGAAAAAGCTACATATGGAATCCAATTTGAATCTCCATCAACAGGCCTTGGTTGTACTAACCAAGTGAATACCAAGTCATCTTGATCAACAAATCTTTTCGACCATTTGAATAAGTCTGTAGTTTCATGAGCAGCAATTGTTATTGCTGCACTGTGATTATTCCAAAACTCAGAAATCTCAAGAATATCATATTCACTTTGACTAATGCTAATATTTACCCTATTACCATTAGTTACGCTTAGATGTAAATATTGTCCTTCAACATGCGTATAACCTTCTTTAGTATGCCTGTGGTCAGATAAATCCTCAAAAATCCCTGTTTCAGAAATAACTGACGAAACCTCTGCTTGATTAATGTCGATAATCCAAGTTACTGGGACATTCCATCTCTCAGGAATTAAATTTGTACACTCTTCAGTTATTAGTGACTCGAAAGATAAAACATAATTTCCTTCAATCGGAGAAATGCTGTGGTCGATTTGATAGCATCGTGTCGTTGCCCAATAAGACCATGCTTGACCCCAAGTAGTTAGCCATGCATCTGCATCCTCGCTGATATATTCTTCAATATCTTTGTCATGTCTAATAGTTGCCTCATCGACCCTTCCGATCCAGTAAAGATTTACCAACCCCCCTTCATTAACTGCAGTTTCAACTTGTTCTTTCGAACCAATAATTTGTTCTAAACTTCCACCTCTTCTTCCGAGGTTGTACCAATCCCACATATCTAATGGTTTATCGCTGGCAGAATGCCATGCCGAGGTTTGTGTACCAGTGTTATCACCATGAACCATGAATCCTTGTTTAGAAACTTGTTCATGCTGAGTTTGAGATAGGCTATCTGGGGTGAATGTTGAAATTGGATTATCGCCCCATTTATTTGCAATCAAGCGATCTTCGATATACTCCCTACATTCTAATGCTACTGCTCCAGGGTCTGATTGCCAAGATAATCCTTGCATACCATAACATCCAAATTCATCACCATTGTTCAATCTCTCCTGGGCAAGAGAGGTTTTCAACCAACCATCCTCTTCCCATTTTGATTCTGCAAGAACTTTTGGAGAGTAAATTATTGAACAGAGTAAAAAAATTATGAAAAGGCTGATAAAACGCGCTCCACCGGTAGAAATGCGTTCGCTCATAACACCCCCTTTTACAGTTATAATTTCAAATTTGGTATTCCACTAAATCTCATAACCATCTAAATTAAGGTTTAATTATAAAAAATTAGGTAACCATGAAAACATATAGATTCACGCAATGTAATATGTCGAATCTAAATGAGTTGGAATCGGCATGGGATGATTTGAGAGAACATTGGTACATCAAGCCATTAAATGGCAAAATACCTCGCACCCCTGGATATTCTTTTCTTCGATTCATTTTTTCTCCCCTCATCAGAGGATTGATGCGGATAAAGTGTAGTGGACTAAATTTTATTCCAAACTCAGGACCTACAATTCTAGCAGCAAACCATCTTTCACATGTAGACCCCGTACTTGTTATTTCTACATCAAGAAGAAAAGTTAATTATTTAGCAAAAGATGGTCATTTCAAGAATTTTTGGCTACGGCAATTTATGAAAATGACTGGCCAAATTGAAACACATAGAGAGGCTGGTGGCGATCAAGCCCTTTCTGCTGCAGCTGATGTTTTATCATCTAACAATGCGCTAGGGATTTTTCCTGAAGGAACACGTTCTAGACGAACTGAAAAACCATTTTTATTACCAGGAAAAACAGGAATTGCAAGACTTTCTGCATCATACCCAAACGCTGTTGTAATTCCAATTGCTTTGATTGGTAGTCGTGACATGATGGAGCCTAAAAAACATAAATTACCCAGGCTATGGAAACCTATCAATATCAATTTTGGAAAAGGAATAAGTTGGATTGAATGGCTTTCTGATCCAAACGGTGGCAACACTACAATAGAAGATTTAACCATTTTGAAAACATTGGAAAAGCATGAAATAAAGTCTAGACTTGCTCTGCTCTATAGAAAATTTACTGACCAGATTATGAACTCTATTGCTGAACTTGGCGCTCCATAGTTAATATACAGTAGGAAATAGATATTCTCGTGCGTAGCGTATACACTCCAGTTGGCATCTTAGAAATCAAGGATGATTTTGATGAGAAAAAATTATCTGCTGAACTTAGAGGTTTAGACCTTCTTTACGAAATTATTTGTAAATCGTCAAATTGGAAACTTGAAGTCTCAAGTACTCGTCCATTTATTAGATCTAATGATGGTTCACCAGAAATTCAAATAGATATTTTTAATTGTATATTAAATAAAATCTGCCAAGAAAATTTCCATCTTTCCGTTCAAATGAGTATGCGTAATGTTTGTGTTTTAACTGATTTCGGTGTTAATGAGGAAATACCATCTACTGATGCAATAATTTCAATTATCCTACTTGGCAATTCTGGTTGGCCTATGGAGCATACTCCGGAAACATTAGAGGAAAAATCAATCGGATACTTCAAAGAGACTTGTGAAATTGAAGGTTTGAGAGATACTAATATTGGATTTGAGGACTTTGAGCATTTAGGGATATGCAGAAATTATTCGGAAGAAGAAATGTTTAGAGAAGCACTGATTGAACTCGGGAAGCTTTCTAGATATCTCTATGTTTGCAAAATGCTAACAATCGAATCTATCATCCAATTTATTTCCCCAGTTCTAAATGAAATACCTAAAAATCTTGTATCTAGATATCTAGAAGCCCCAGAAGAAGAATATGACACGGTATTCTTGTCACAGAAAGTCAAAGATAACCATCAAGTGCTGCCTATTTCAACATAGTAATGGTGAAACAATGGATGAGTATCTCAAACTAATCAATCATATCCTAGAGAATGGAGAAGAAAAGGGGGATAGGACTGGTACAGGCACCCTTTCTGTATTTGGTTATCAGATGAGATTTGACCTATCAAAAGGCTTCCCAATGGTGACCACAAAAAAACTACATCTAAAATCAATTATCCATGAATTACTTTGGTTCTTGAATGGAGATACCAATGTCAAATATCTGCAAGAAAATGGTGTTCGAATATGGAACGAATGGGCCGATGAAAATGGAGATTTGGGCCCAGTATATGGAAAACAGTGGAGAGATTGGGAGACTAAAGATGGAAAGGCTATCGATCAAATCAATCAAGCAATTGATATGATTAATAATAATCCCAATAGTCGAAGAATTATAGTCTCGGCATGGAATGTAGGGGAGTTGGAAGAAATGGCATTAATGCCATGCCATGCTTTTTTCCAATTCCATGTAGCAAATGGTAAATTAAATTGTCAATTGTATCAAAGAAGTGCAGATGTATTCCTTGGTGTTCCTTTCAATATTGCATCTTACGCAATTTTGACTCACATGATCGCTCAAATTTGTAATCTTAAACCTGGGACATTTGTTCATACTTTAGGAGATGCTCACTTGTACACAAACCATCTGGAGCAAGCAAAGTTACAAGTTAGCAGAGACCCTCTGCCACTACCGAAATTAAATCTAAACCCTGAAGTAAAGAGTATTGATGATTTCAAATTCGAGGATTTTGAGGTTGAAGGATACCAACATCACCCACACATCTCAGCACCAATAGCAATTTGAGTTGGTAATATGTTAATTTTCATTTATGCTTGTGACCTAAATGGCGCAATAGGTAAAGACGGTGATTTGCCTTGGAGGCAATCAACTGACCTCCAGCATTTCAAGAGAATTACCTTAGGTGGAACTATTGTCATGGGTAGGAAAACTTGGGAAAGTTTACCGGGTAAATTGCCAGGAAGAAGAAATATTGTAATGAGTCGAAGTACTCGAGATGATATTGAAATATTGAGTTATGAAGAAGTTATTTCACTATCTAAGGAACAAGATGTTTTTATTATCGGCGGTGGAGAAATTTATAATTTATTTATCGATGATGTTAAAGAACTACATCGTACATTAATAAATACTAAAATTGAAAATGCCGATACTTATGTTCCTGAAATCGATAATCTAGGATTCCATATGATTTCAGAAAGACATGCCTCTGCAGGTGAAAAAGATGAATTTGATATGACTTTTCAACATTTCATTCGTTGATATCTGGCTTATACTCAGTAACACGTATTCCTAAACGACCAGTAAGAGCCTCTCTTTTCATTATTTTAGCAAATTTATTTTCAAATGCTTTCTTTAGATCTATTTTCATTGCCAAGGAGTGCCCCATTAGCAGGATTAGAATGTCTGCCATTTCTTCCGCACATTCGGAAAGCGGTTTTCCTTTTGTTACTGCAGCGGACAGTTCACCTAACTCTTCAACAGTCAATGCTATTCTGTAGCCCATATCATGGCCATTCTTGGATTCAAAATCATGCTTATCGTGAAATGATGCAACTTTTTTCATCATTTCTTCCCATTCATTATTTGCATCAAAATCCATCCACTCTGCAACACTAAGTCCTTCCATAAAATTCACTCTACTCGGAGGGAGATAGAACTTTTGATATTAATTTAGAAGTTCAATTAAACAATCCCAAACAGGTCCCAGTTTATTATTTGCTGTAGATGAAACCATTTTATGATTAAGTGCTGCACTTGAATCACCTGGTTCTCTACCTGCTGCCCAGTTCGAAGAAATACAAACTGCAACATATGGTATTTCGAGTTCACAAGCAAGTTTTGCCTCTCTGGGCATAGTCATTCCAACCATATGTCCACCTAATTTCTCTATTGCATCAATCTCAGCGCGAGTTTCAAAATGTGGGCCATGAGCGATCCAATAAGTGTAAAATAAATTCTCAGCAGAATCTAGGTTTTGTGAATTCCGAAGTGTTTTCTCCAGTTTGGAATTTATAATGCTAGAAAATGGCTCTGTAACCGAAGTAAAAACTGCTTCTTCATCGTGGAAAGTACTTTCAACGCCAGTGAAATCAATATATTGATTCGCTAAAACTACTTTCCCCGGAGGTAATTCAGAGGAGATTGCTCCGACAGAACAAACCGCTAAAATTGCTTCACATCCAGAATCTTTGAGGGCCATGATATTCGCTTTGTGGTTTATCTTATGAGGTGGTTTATTACTCATATTCCCATTGTGATGTCTTTGTAAAAATATCAATTCTCTATTCTCATCACCTTTCTTGAAACTCATACATTTTAGAGGAACTTCACCCCATTTAGTTTCGACATTGACATCGTCATTACGAATTAAGGACAAGCCAGAACTAGCCATCTCATTACTCAATGACATCTTAATTAAACCGGTTCCACCTATAACTCCTAGACGTTGCATAATAACGCGACCTAGTAATCACTTGTCAAACCTACGGATTAAAAATCCTCAATCGAATCAATTCAAGAGTTTAATCTATCAATTAGATCTGCTTTCTTGCCTGAAACTGGTTTTCCAGCAGCCTTCAGTAATTCTTTCAATTCAGCAACAGTCATTGAACCATAATCAGGTGAATCCTCGGATGATTCCTCTTCAACAGTATCTTCTGCTTTCGATTCTAAATCCTCAGAAGGTGAGTCAGACTTTTCTGACTCAGGCTCTAAAGCCTCAGCTGCGTCAAGAATTGATGGAGAATCATCTTCTTCTTCTTCTTCCATTGCTGCAGCAATTGCTGCTGCCTTCTTAGCCTTAAGTTCAGATTCCTGTCTTGCCTCTTCAGCATGGATTTCATCAAGAGTAGGTCCTTTCTCTACTACTACACCCTCTTGTAGAAGTTGACTCTTTCTAATAGAAACAGAACGAATCGGATAAATTGGCTTAATTGCCTTACGAATATCTTCTTCAAGTTCTCCTCCAAGAATAGCTTGTTGTAGTTTTGAATATGTATTTTTAGATGCAAATCCAATCAAAACTTCACGAGTCTTAGAACGCATGACTTGTTTTACTGATGTTTGAACACGCTTCTGAGTAATTGTCAAAGGCTTCAAACGAACTAGGAAACCGTCAGTTGTAACTACATCAACAACATCGTCGATTTTTCCACGGTATCTCCTAATTTGTCTTCTGGTATGGTCAGTTTGGTGGTGGTGACCTATGAATGTAGTTAATGCATCTTGCCCAACACATTCCTTGACACGGAATTTTAGAATTACATGCATCTTGGTGAAATCACCATTGAATTCTTGCAGAGTCATTTGGTAAACTCTACCTAAGATATGTTCGTCAGACTCTCCGAGAGTCTCTCCGATGTTTTTGAAGTCCCATGGGTGTCGAGGGGCACGAATAGTGTACCATCTCTTCATCTTCCACTTATCTCGTTGCTTACGTGCTGCTGCACGTGCCTTTGCACTTACTTTCTTCGCTGCCATCAGAATCATCTCGGTATGTCTTGCGGGGGCTACCCCACTTGCAAGTCGCCGACTAACCACCCCTATTTGAAGAAAACTACTAACTTTTGAATATATTTTAATCCGATTTTGGTTCGTTAAACTATTGAACATGAATAATTTAGCATAATTTATGGGAGCACACCACCTGACAATGCGAGTCACATCAAGTGGTTTAGAGGATGAGAATCTAATCGCTGAAGCGATATCGTTACTGATTGGTGACTCTGATTTAGTGGAGTTAGAGAAAACCAACTCATACCATGGCTCACCGATTTTCTTGATCAGTGCCACAACAAGAAAAAACAAAATAGCTTTGAAGGCGATTTCAAAACTAGGTAAAGAAAATTTGGAAAGTTTACTAACAACTGTTCAACAAAGACTAGATGAAAATAATACACTTCATTTCAGAATTGGGCTAGATGAACTGATAGATGGAGATTTAAAATTAGTTAAACCTAACAAGAAATCCGTCAAATGTCAAGTTAAGTTAGAAGTTTACCCCGGGCAGTCAGTCATTGAAGAGACAAATTCATTTCTAAATGAGGCAATTTTAATATCCAAATAGCGCTTAGAAATTTGTGGAATTTCACAAGGGATTAAGTATTGAGGGCTTTTACCTTGCATGAGGAGTAAATATGACTCATGTTGTAACATCCGGATGTGTTGACCACAAATATCAAGAATGCGTCGCTGTGTGCCCAGTAGAAGCCTTTAGAGAAGCAGAAACCTACCTAGTTATCGATCCTGACGAGTGTATCGATTGCGGTGCTTGTATTCCAGAGTGTCCTGTTGACGCTATTTTTGCTGATATAGATGTGCCAGAGGAAGAAGAGGCTTGGATTGACAGAAACGCCGAGGAATCTATAGATGCTGAAATCGCTGAAGGCGATACTCCAGTTCTTGCAGACTAAATCTACTTTGGAGTGATTTTATGTCAGTTATTGATTTGAATACGTTAAACAACGGTAGTGAGTTAGTGAAGAGAGGCTTTGCAAGAATGCAGCAAGGCGGCGTCATCATGGATGTTGTTAATCCTGAACAGGCTGCTGTTGCTGAAGACTCAGGAGCAGTTGCAGTTATGGCACTAGAGCGAGTTCCAGCAGACATCCGAAGAGATGGTGGTGTTGCTAGAATGAGCCATCCAGATATGATTCAAGGAATTTTGGATTGTACTTCAATTCCTGTTATGGCTAAGTCTAGAATCGGTCATGACGGTGAGGCTAGAATTCTTGAATCAATGGGAGTTGATATGATTGATGAATCTGAAGTACTTACTCCTGCAGACCCATATTTCCACATAAGTAAGAAAGATTATGAAATCCCGTTCGTATGTGGTGCTACAGAACTTGGTGAAGCAGTAAGGAGAATTTGGGAAGGAGCATCAATGATTCGTACCAAGGGTGAAGCTGGAACTGGAAATGTTGTTGCGGCAGTAACTCATGCTAGAATTATTGATCAGGAAATTCAACAAGTGAAAAAACTTGATGATTCCGGAATTTCCGATGCCGCAAGCATAATTATGGAAAGATACAGAGTTCTTTCAAATCAATCAAAATTACCTGGTAGTTACAATATGACACCTTTTGGTGAAATTGGTCAATCAATGCATGAGGAAATATCATCTATCCTAAATGATGTTAAGAAAATGGAAAGACTACCTGTTGTTACTTTTTCAGCAGGCGGAATTGCAACTCCTGCTGACGCATCTTTAATGATGCAAATGGGCATGGATGGAGTCTTTGTTGGTTCTGGAATCTTCAAGTCTGATGACCCTAAAACAATGGCTGATGCCATAGTAATGGCAACTGCACATTATGATGATGGAGCAAAAGTTGCTGAAGCAATGGCAATGACTCTAGGTTCACCAATGGTTGGAGATGAACTAGAAACTCTTGAAGTCCGACTAGACCAACGTGGCTGGTAATTACTCAAGAGGAGTATCGATTCCTTCCTCGCCAAGAGCCCACTTAAGGGTCTTAACTACACCTTGTAGTGCTTTGTGTGAACGTGCTGATTCCTTCATCCCGTCTAAATCTCCGGTTTTGCGACATTGTTCATACCAGTCCTTCCATTGGACTAATCTTTTTTCTGCTTCTTCAAGCATATTCTCTATTTCTGCCCAAGTACGGTTATAAGAGCGATAGGGAGTATCGTCTTCAGAAGACATGCCAAACAGTTTGGCGGTAGTAATTGATTATTTTATTGATGCGGCTGAAAATATGATTAATCTAATTTTTCTCCGTTAATCGAAGTATTTGATTCAATAATAGCGTTATCACCAATAACACAATTTTCAATAGAACAAAAATCACCAATTTTAACATTACAACCAATTACTGAATTAATAATTTTACAGTTATTTCCAATATTAGTTTCCTTCATAATTAAGGAATTTTGTAAAAATGTATCTTTGCCAATAATTGCACCAGCAGATAAAACACTACCGCGATTAATGGCTTGCGAACTAGATTTAGAAAATTCAAATCCGTTGGTACCGATTACTTCTCCTTCTGGCATTTTGAAAGGCAAACTTTCTCGATCTTTTATCAAAGTATGTTGAGCACTGATTAATTCATTAGGAAGTCCAACATCAAACCAAACTCCTTCGATTTTTTTAGCATATATGGGCCATTCTAAATCTAATAATTTCGGAAACAATTGTTTACTAAAATCATATTTTTCACCCATCGGAATCAATTCTAAAACGTCCGGCTCAATAATGTATAAACCAGCATTAATAACATCACTAAATGCTTCTTTCGGTTCAGGCTTCTCGAGAAATTTCACTACAAAACCTTCGTCAAGACTACCGTCTAATTCTCCTTTTTGAGTCTTGGATAATCCAACAATACCGAACTCAGAAGGGTTTGTAACCTGCCAAAGACCAATTGTTACTTTGGCATTGGATTTTTTATGTGCATGTATTAAATTTTCAAGATTGCATGATAGGACAGAATCCCCAGATCCTACAACAAAGGTTTCCTTCAATTGGTCAACCAATAATCTAACACTTCCTGCAGTACCCATTGGAGTATTCTCTTGATTTATTTTGGAACTTGATAATCTTGAATCATTTGATGACCAGGACTCAACTAATTGCTCTAACATTTCACCTTTGTATCCAGTTGTAACAATAATGTTAGTAACTCCGGAATTTACCATAGCATCTTTTACAAATTCTATGACAGGCCTTCCTAATACTTCGACCATTGGCTTTGGTCTATTTTTAGTCAATGGATATAGCCGAGTACCTTGGCCCCCAGCCATTATTACACCAAACATATCAATCCTCATCTTTTTCTTGATGCATTGATGTTTACTCGGCGCATGTTTTTCTTCTTTTTGGACTTCTTGGAAACTCTATCAGTAACCATGTCCTCTGAATTTAATCCACCAAATGTCAAACTTCCCGTTTCAAGTAATTGCTTTGTTAATGATTCAGCAACATCTTCTGATTGAGCTCCTGTTTTCATAGCCTCGGCAATCGATTTATTGTGATCTACCATCCAAGATTTCCTCTCTTCTCTTGCAAGATTCAATTCATCTCTAGCTTTGTTTACATCAACCATTAACTCATCAATCTTAGAATGTACTTCATTTGCTTTTTCTTTATTCTCAACAAATTCAAGATGGAATCTATCTCCTTCAGATTTAAGGAAATCCCTATGTGCAAATACTTCATCAACTTCAGGTGACTTCAGGTTAACTCTTTCAACAGCTTCAATCATTGAATTATGTGCAGCATCCGCTTCTGCCTTTAGTGTTTTAATTGCAGAATCTAAATCCGACATATCTACTTTGACCATTTCAAATTCAGCAACTTCGGGTTCTAGTTCTTCTATTCTTTTTGAAAATTCTTTAATTTTCTTAACCATTTCCTTCTCTTTATTCACTCCAACTGAAGTTGTCTCGAACTTTTTCTCTAATGCGTCGACCTCGTGTTTCAACTGATTGTATTCAGCAGTTGCTGAACGCTTTTTACCTCTTTCTGCACCCTTGCCTTTAATCTTAGAAATTAAATCTCGCATTTGTGCTTGGATTGCATTTCTTTTTTCTTTGAACATTTTTATTTCTGCACGTATTGCTTTTACCTCAGCCAAAACTAATTCAATTTTCTCCTTGTGTTCTTTATACTGAGACTGAACTGAATTCCTCTTATCGGCAGAAATTTTTGCTTGATCGTTAAAATTATTCCTTACTTCACGCATTTTTCGAACCTTAGATTCCATAGCGTGTAATTTCTCTCGCAGATCTCCATCCGGCTTTTCTTCGCCCTCTCCAAACTTCCCGCGCATGATGTGTCGAATCGATACTCCATTTCAATGCTATGGAAAATTGAAACTTTTGATTAAACGAAATTAAATATCCCTATTACCGATGCTGCTATTGTTCCAATACCACCAATAATAGTCAAAATTAGCGAACTCGAGGATCTGATTCTTTCCTTAAACTCAGACCTCACTCTCACATTCATTTGTGAACCAATCAATAATTCTCCACTAACTTCTTCCAACCTGACCGAAACAGTTGCTTCACCATATCTTTCAGGCAACATTGTTTGCCATGCAACTGTTCCATCCCTTAGAAGTCCTGACATAATTGCTAAAATATCCTGATTACCTTTTTCTGAAACTGGAATTGCTTCATCGGGCCACCACTTCTCTTCTCCAGGTTCTAATCGATAAGTCATCGCCAAGTCATGAGGTCTAAAATCTGGGGATTGAACTCTTAATACCAGGGTTCTAGATTCATTAGAAAGATTATGCATGAAAGTGAATAGGTTCGCTTTCTTATGAATAATATTTTCCATATCAACTTCAAAAACTATTCCACCATGCAATGATTTTCTACCTGCAGATAAATCTTCTTCAATACGACCGATCATCCTGAAAAATGCTGGTGTTCTATTCTCAATGTGTTCTAAAATTAACAGCCACTCTTCAATAGTAAATACATGATGGTTTTTTATAAAATCTACACCCTTTTTATTCAAGATTTCTCCTAATTCGTCAAATACTGATGATAAATCTAAACCTTTGGAATGTTTATACAATGTCATCATCATTTTCTCTCTAGCAAATCTAGGTTCAATGCCTCTTTTTACATAACTTTCAACATCCTTTACAAAGGCATCATATTCAGTTTTTAACAGAGGGTCTAATTGCGATTTGACTAAATCACTCAAAACCATATCAAGAGTAGATGGGTGAACAGGAGGGACATATGAATTAAGCAGGCCTGTCTTCTCAGCTAAATTGAAGTATGAACTTCTAGTCGAAATATGCTGCCCCATAGATAGAACAGTAAATGAAAACGAGAATAATAAGAAGTTTCTACCCATATCTGATTGAATTCCGTAGAACGAAACTGCTGATATTGACAGGATAGCTAACATAGCATAACTTAGAGCAAAAAAATGCTTAGAGGCGGATTTACTTAACATATTTTCCATTGATGAATAACCATGAAGTGAACGAACCGAAAGGTGTAAATCTTCAGCATCCTTAACTTTCGACTTGAAATTTTGAATGCTAATGTTTACTCTATGTCTATGTAAAGCCATTGACAAAATGTATCCTAGCAATATTATGAATACTAAACCAACAATCATTGTTGCAAAACTTACCTTGAGGGTTGGTTGGACAAAATCTACCCACCATTGTGGAGATCTAGATGCTTGAGACCATGCTCCAAAAAAGGCTAATATAGCAATAGCAGGTAAAAACAATAGAAGTCTTATTCCGGAACTGATTAATTGTCGATCAATCGCATAAAGAAAATTTTCATCATTCCACTTTTTCATTGATTTAATGGTCTTTTTCTTTAATTTTTCTACAGACTCTGTAAGTGAAACAGTGTCATTTTCTTCATCCAACGAATCCTTAGACTCGCTCAACTCTTCCTCAGAAGTCACTTCCTATTACCTCCCGCAACCCTACTAAATCATTTAAGCACTAAAGTGTTGACATTAATTTTTAACTAATGTCGCAAATCTAGAAGTATATTATTGGATATGGATTCATCGATTTTTAGAATCTTATTAGATGATTTAATCTTATATTCACCATCAAAAATTATCTCGGTACCAACTTCAATTCCAAGACGAGAAATCAGATTAATATCATCGCTTGACAAAGAAATAAAAGATACTTTACCAGACTCCCCCTTTTGCATGTTTGACAAATTTCTAACCCCTGAACTCTTTGATTGCAGACGTTCGGATAATTCCGTTCTAATTTCAGGAATATCTCTACCAATAGGATCAAGATCTGGATTGCCGAAGTAAATCGATAAAGCAACATCTAAGTCATCATTGATAGCATGTTCTAGACGGCACGCTGTATCATCATGATCACCTTCAAACGGAAGGTGTTCAAGTAATACTCTTGCCAATCTATGTCGGCGCTTCATCATTTTTCCATGTTCAAGCCCCATAGCAGTTAATGATGACCCCTTGTATGGTACATAATCTAAAAATCCCTTTGCGGCTAGTCTTTGAACCATCTCAGTGGCTGATGCAGGGGAAATTTTCAGTGATTCAGCTAGAATTCCTGTTCTAACTCTTTCATCAGGATTTTTTTCATAAAAGCCATACATAGCCTCAAGGTACTCATCTTCAAACTCTTGGAAGTGACCTGCGCTCATAATAATGCTAATACGGAGTGGGTTTTCAACTTAACTAATCATCTGTCCGGAAAATAGTCTTGCAAGCAGGGCACCTTACTGAACCAGAATAACTCTCTGGTATCCTTAGTGTTTGAGTACAATCTGGACAAGAAACTTTAACCTTACCGTCGCTAATATTCTCTTCAATGGATTCTTGCTCGACTTTTTCTTGTTCAATTTCTCTAGTTGGATCCTTCTTTTCTTCAACTTCGAAACTGTGTTCACAATCCGGACATCTGACCGAGCCAGAATAATTCGAAGGTATTCTTAACTGACGAGAACATTCGGGACAGGCTATTTGGATCTTTATATCAGACAGTTCGACTTCAGAATCGTCTGAAACTTTCTTTTTCTTAGGAAGTGGTTTAGAAGATTCATTATTAGGGTTTGAACCCCTAATTCTGATAACAAGAATTATTGCCGCTGCTAATGCAATTCCACCTAAAATCCCAGTCCAAGGAATTGGTTGTGACTCCTCTTCAACTTGAGTAACGGAGGAAATGAATATATTTTCTGAATTGATATTCTGTTGAGAAACTGACCAAGTTGAAACTAATGATACCTCATCGCCTTCAGGCCAAACAAAATTGAATCTTTCGATTGATGATGTTTGAGGTCCTAGAGCGTCTATATTCCTCTCATCAATTAGAATTCCAGAACTGGTTTTTAATATTAAAATTCCATTTGAACCTTTCACAGTTCCTGAGTTTTGAAGTGTCAATGTAACTTCAGCATTTTCACCCGCAGTTGGACGGTTTGGATTGGATTGTGAATCAAATGAAATCGAATAGATCGGCCTTTCACTAGGAATGTCGACATTTACTGAAGAAAATCCAAAACCTGCAACCCAGTCAACTTCATTGACTCTTACTATTACCTTTTCAGCATCAACAAATCCAATGTTAATACTTCCTCCAGTCATTCCGGGACTCAAAGTAATTATTTTATCGACTAAAAAATTCTCTGTAAACGAATCGATATATCCAAGCCTAATTCTAACTTCTCTATCAATACCATTAGAGAGAGAAACGCTCCAATCAAATGATATTCCATTTTCAGCGTCCCATGTCACAGATTCTATTTCTATCTCAACGGTCTGTTTTTCAAAAATAGATAGATTCAATGCCCCAAGTAATCCCGAATCTATAGAACCATCATAAGATTCTATACTCCAATTTAGCATTTGTAGCCCACTATTTACCATAGGCACCTCAACAGAAACCTCACCTGCCTCATCAGGATTAAGTTCAATATATGAGCCGGAATAACTTATACCAGCAACCTCACATTGAATCTTAACATGCCCCATAATAGAGCCATGATTCCTTACCAAGAGGGATAATCGGACAGTATCTCCATCATGCCATGGACCCAGTAAAGTAGCCGGTGTATTGCCCCCAGCAGATTCAAACTCTGCGGATTCGACAAATAACGAAATATTTACTGAATCATCTGATAAGTCTGAAACCCTATCTCCACTAATTGAACATAGCAGAAGACCAGGTCTAGCGGTTGTAGAAATCGATAAATTGGTTTGAGAGAGATTGGACAAGTTGAGGTTATTATTGAAAATAGTCTCAGTCTCAAAAATACAGGTAACTATTCCACTGAAATCAACTTCTCCCGAGTTAGATAATTGTAAATTCCAAAAAACCTGTTCTCCTGCAATAATCTCTGAAGTATTTTGACTTAGTAACAGAATTAGATTAGGAAGTGGAGGAGGGAAGATGGTAGAATTGAAAGTGATAGATTCATCTAGTTGATTTAGATCTCCAGTATCATTTATTGAAAGAAAAATATTCACAGAACCTTCATTCATAATTATTGATGAATTGAAGTAAAATATTGATGTTTGCATTGGTGGAACTGTAAAAATTTGCGAAGAGAAGTTTTCAGTAGCCAGTGATTCAGTCAAATTAACAGTTAGAAATCCATTCCAGTCATAATCTCCATTATTGATAATTGGGATTTGAAGTTGTAAATAATCTCCGTCATTAACAGTTAGATTACCAGTATTTTGACCTAAAGAATCAATACCCTCAACGATTATAGAATCACTCTGTCCAATTGAAATATTCAATGGGTTTAATCTATGTAGAGTTCTTTGAAAGGACGAATCATGTGTTGATTCAATTGAAGTTACATCTCCTAAAATTGTAACAACAATAATCACATAACCAAAAGGAACTTCTGTTAAATTGTGTGAATAGGCAATGGTCTCACCTAAAATCAACTGTAAACTTTCAGAATGTGAACTCAATGATTCACCTGACATTGACTGCATGTCAATGGAAATGTTGGCAAACGAGGTACCAGCACTTCCAATATTGTCAATATTAAATTCCAAGTCATAGTAACTCTCTTCTACAGTGTCAAAATCTTGAAGATTTATTGAAGCCAATTCGATAGAAACTCCTTCGCTCGATGCTGAAACGATAGGTAGAGAATAAGGGCAAATAAGCAGAGTGATAATCAATAGAAAATATACTCTATTGTCACTACCCATAACGCCCACATCGATGCTAATAATAGGGGGTTTTTCACCTTCTCGCCTAAAACTACTCCTGCGCCATGTTTATTCAAGGTTGAAAACTGGCCCGTATGTATGACTCCGCAAGACTTGCTAGCCGTCTCACCAGATTTTCTGGCCAAGACGATTCTTCATCGTAGAGAGATGATGATGCAAGATCTCCCCAATAACCTAGCCAAAAGGCAAGAAGAAAGACATATAGCAGCTAAGTTGGCACAAGATTCCAAACAACGCAAAGATGAAATTTCATCTAAGGTAAATAACTTAAAACACGAGAGTGAAGCGGCATTAGAATCTGTAATCGAGTTATTATTTCAGATTAACAAAATTTGCCAGGACGAATCTGGAAAAGTTTTCATCGAAAATAGTGAGATAAAGCTAATCTCCGAAGGAAAGAACATTCTTCAAAATTTAGAGAAAGTTAGTAAAATTTTGACAAAAAATGAATCTTGGTCGGGAAAAAATATTGAGTCCGAAGAAACCAAAAAAGAATTATCAGAAATTCGAAAGCAAGCAAATAAATTAATCTTATCTGGTAGAAAAGCAAATGATGCAAAGTTAGACTTAACAATAGAAAATGAAAAAATAAACTCAATGTGGTTAGAAAATGAATCTCACAGGAGAAGATGTGAATCTAGATATACTAAACTCAAACGCAGTAACGAAGAAACCGAATCAGCTGTAGAATATTGGAGTTCAAAAATTGAGACTAATTTCGAAGATTTACTTACAGATGCAAAAAGAGTTGCTGACGGAGGACCATCCAGTCGCTATTTGATGAAACAAAAAACACCAACTAGGAACAAGGGGAAATAGTGATGCAAGAAAATTGTAAAATCACTGGCATGAAACCATCTCAACAAAAGAGATGGCCCTTATTTTACTCTTTACTCACTGGTGATTTCAATCAAAACAAAATAGATATTTCAGTTGATAAACTGAGTAAAGAAATAATGCAGTTTTGCTCAAAACAAGAAACAACCGATGAAATTCAAGATCGAAAGAATGCAATAATTAATCATTTAAAGAAGCGATTTAATCGAAAGTTCAACGGTTCAAAAATGACTACATTTGGTTCATCTGAATCTGGACTAGGTTTGAAAAATGGCGACATTGATTTATGCTTAGAGTTCAAAAGTGAAAAGCCAAAGAAAGTCTTAACCAAAATTGCTAGAATGTTGAGAGAAGATGGTATGGAAGATGTAACACTTATTGCTCATGCTAAAGTACCGATTGTGAAATTCATTGATTCAAGAACCAAGATTCCAATTGATATTTCGATAAATAACAGCCTAGCAATTCATAATACTAAACTTCTAAAATCATACAATGATTTTGACATTAGAGTTCGACCTTTTGTACTCGCAATCAAACATTGGGCTTTGCACCGTGGAATATGTAATGCCGCCTATGGTACGTTTTCTTCATATGCGTGGACACTGATTGCATTACAATCCTTACAGACATGTAACCCACCAATATTGCCAAATATCCAACAAGGAGAAAATAGAATTCTTCAACAAATAGAAGGAACTTCTTACGATTTAACAATGCATGAAAATCCTTCTGATTTACTCATAAGCGAAAATAAATCAAGTATTGGAAATTTGATAACTAGTTTCTTCGAGCAATTTGCAATAAACTGGCCATGGGAGGATAATGTCATATCTATCCGTTCAGGAAAAATGATACCTCGAAAAGAAAAGAATTGGGAAGAAAAAAAGCCAAAATTACTGGATGCGTTAACCGATGAAGATAAACTAAGATTAGGAAAACATAGTCTTCCTGTTGAAGATCCGTTTGACCATTTACATGACCTAAGTAGAGTTCTGCGAACTGAAGGAGTAATGGATATTCGTGAAGAATTTTTACGCGCTTATAATATCATATCTGGTGGTGGAAGTTGGGAAGAATTGACGAAGACAAAGTTCCCAGAATTAGTAAATGAAACTCCTAATACAGATTTATTTGAGGATCTTAGAGATGTTCCAAAACAAGATGTAATAGATAAACTAGAAAACCTCCAAGATAATTTACATATTGTTGAATCAAAAATCAAAGTAAGAAAGAGTGAACGCAATAATGCTATTGAGATGTCAAAGGCAATCAGGAAAAGTGCAGAACTTAAGAATGAGGAAACTAAACTTGGAAACTCGTTAAAGCCAAGAAGAGAGAAGATTGAGAAAATAAAGATGCAAAGAGATTCTGTAAATAATAATTATATCCCAGTTCACTGGATTGAAGATGAAATGACTAAAATTTTCCATAGACTTACTGAAGATGTAGATTTGATGACTGCCCCCTCGTTAAACAAGGAGAAGGAATTATTCTCTTGGTTTTTTGAACTACAAAGTATGCATCAGCACTCAAAGAAGACCCGTGAACTACACAATCAATTTATAAAATTACTAAATGAACAAAAAGATACCTTAGATGAATTAGACTTGGTTAAGAAAAACAGTAATTCAACATTTGGAGATTATGAAAACTTTGATGACTTAGCGCATAAGCTATTACTTGAGTTGAATTCTATTCATAATGAAAAAAGAATCTTACGTAGAGAAATAGGAAGGCTAGAAGCATGGTTAAGAATTTGTGATCGTAAGAAGAGAGATAAAAAGAAGTCTAAAAATAAGAAACATGGAAACAGGAAAAAATCCTTTTCTAGGGATTCAGTGAACATTGAGGAGGTAAAGTCTAGAGCATCTTCTGGCGAGAATTTATCACTTTCAGATCTAGGAGCACTACTCAATAGTGGAGGACTTTCCTCTATACAAAATGGTAAAAAAGAAAAGCATCAACCAAAGAAGAAGAAAAAAATGAGTAGTAATATTTCTCCATCACGTGGTAAGCGTGGCCGGTCAAAGAAGAACTATTGAGGTGGATAAATGTCTGACATCCAATGGGTGTATGGTCTAAAACCCGAGTCTATTACCATTGAATGGAGAAATAGAATTAGAGAATTATTCTTATCGGAAACAAATGAAATCTACAAAGATTCTTCCCTTTTAGCCCTTAAAATCCCAGAGTGGGATGGAAATTTAATGCTTATTGATAGAGATAGTTACCCCGATGCTTCATCTCTTAAAGGTATTTTATGGAGTAAACCATTCATGAGTAACTCTACTAGAATTGTCGCATTTGTGATTGACAAAGAGTTTCAGTCGAAGGGACATGGTGGAAGAGCATGGTCCTTTATGCAAAAGAAGATGCAAGAAGTTGGAATTAAATTTGTCCAATTAGAAGTTAAATGTTCAAACACTAAGGCTCAAGAATTCTATATAGCAAGGGGCATGGAGATAATATCAAGAATTGATATGTACTATAAAGACGAACATGGATACATGATGCGTGGGGAAGTATAGATAGTAATCTTTGAATCTCAAAGGTTATTTTCTGCCAAGTGCACCATGGTATATGGAAGATTTCATCGTCTCCGACTTGCTACGGATAAATGGAGTCATCAATGCTGCTCTATTAGATGATGAGGGATTTGTTTTAGCGATTGCTAACAGCGAGATTGAGGTAACTAAAGATATAGAAAAAATAGCCGATATTGATTTAGATAGTAAGGGCTATTCTAGAATCACAATCACTTCTGAAAAAGCAATTTTGATTATTGATAAATTAGATTCGGATAATCGACTGATAACTTGGTGTGAACAATCTTGTAATTTAGGAATGATAAGAAAAAACCTAGATAACGCCGTACTGAGGCTTAATTCCTACCTCGGAAATTAATTTGTCTTGTTTTTTTGAATTTAACCTTAAAGAAATTCAATATCAAGAATTAAATGGGGGTTATTGGTCGCACAGTCAGCGTAAGATGGGAATCTTATGTGAACAGGTGCGTAGGAATATGTCAGAAATGAAAGAAATTCTTGAAGAAAGACGTAAAATGGTAGATGAAAAAGCAACAAAATATCGCACTACTAGAGATGAATGGAATCAAAAAACTAAAGAAAATACAGCCGCTAGAAATGAGCTTAATTCTGAGGTTCGAGAGTTGATTGTTCAAGTTAAAGAACAAAGGGAAATTAGAGAACAAATGAATGAGTTGGTTAGGGAAAAGAAAAGTGCCCGCCAAGAAGCAAACGGTAAAGTCCGTGAGGCTAAATCTATAATCGACCAATCTTCAAATCCCACACAGCCCCAAAGCGATAATAGATCACGACGTGGTAGAGATCGCCCTGAAACTATTCATTCACTTTCAAGGGAATTGAACCGACTTGAATCTGAGTTCGAAAGAGGTCAGCATACAGGTAAAAATGAGACCAAAGTCATGAAAAGAATGAAAGATATATCTTCAAAATTAAAGCGAATGAAAAGTGCCGAAGATTCTAATGATGATCTAAAAGATGCTAGAGAATCCCTAAGAAAGGCTATCGAATTACAAGACATGGCCCACGAGGAAGTTCAAAAAGCAGCTCAAGCAGCTCAAGAAGCTCATGACTTAATGTTGCAATGGAATAAAGAAGTCGATAAGCAAAGGGATAAGGCGGAATCTTGCCATAGAGAACTAAGGCGCTCAAAGAAAGAAGCTGATAAATCTCACCACTTGTATATCGTTTCACTAAGGTGCTTACATTCTATCCAAGATATCTTGAATGCTATGAAGGGCTCTGGTGTTGGAGAAGGACAGAGAAAAGATGCAAGAGTTGAAGTTCAAGATTTGATGTCAAAATTATTATCTGGAGACACATTATCTACTGAAGAATTAATGCAACTGCAAAAATTTGACTGATTAAATCGTAGCAATCAAAGACTCTCAGTGAAACAATGAAATTAGGGGAGGCATAAGATATGATTTCCAAAGATGAAATTGCTGGAATTGTGGAAGATTATGACAGACTAAAACTGAGAATTGGTATGACCGCATCACATTCTGCTCTAGATATTTGTGATGGAGCAATTGAAGAAGGTTTTCCTACTGTCGCCTACTGTAAAGAAGGAAGACATAAGACATATGCTAATTATTTCAAAACTCAAAGATCAAGTTCTGGTAGAGTAATTAGAGGCATGGTTGATAAAGCAATAATTCTTAATTCCTTTAACGATGTAATGAATTCAGACTTACAGAATGAAATGCGTAAAAGGAATGTAGTCTATATCCCTAATCGCTCATTTACTTCTTACTCAACTATCGAGGATGTAGAAAATAATTTCAAAGTACCTCTATTCGGTTCAAGAAATATGCTTAGAATGGAAGAAAGAACAGAAGAACAAGATTACTATTGGATTCTTGATAAAGCAGGATTACCATACCCTGAAGCAATTGAAGACCCTCAAGATATAGATTGTCTCGTAATAGTAAAGCTGCATCATGCACAAAAGAAATTGGAAAGAGGATTTTTCACCTGTGCCTCATATGAAGAATATGTTGAAAAATCAAAATCCTTGCTAAATGAAGGTGTAATAGATGAAGAATCCCTTGCTGGTGCTAGAATTGAGAGATATGTCATAGGCCCTGTTTTCAATCTAAACTTCTTCTATAGCCCATTGGCTGAGGAAGGTGAAAAGTTAGAACTTTTAGGTGTTGACTGGAGATTTGAATCATCTCTAGATGGCCATGTTAGATTACCTGCACCTCAACAGATGACTATGCCTTTACATCAGCAAATACCTGAAATGACTGTAGTTGGACACAATACGGCTACGATTAGAGAATCACTTCTTGAAAAAGCATTTGAATTGGGCGAGAAGTTTATTCAAGCTAGTAAAGAACATTATGACCCAGGTATCATTGGGCCGTTTTGTCTTCAAACATGTATAGACAAGGACATGAATTATTACATCTACGATGTTGCTCCACGTTTAGGTGGAGGGACAAATGTCCATGTTAGCGTTGGCCATCCATATGGTAATGCTACTTGGAGAAAGCCAATGTCAAGTGGGCGTAGAATCGCAATGGAACTTAGACTTGCTGCTGAACAAGATAGATTACTCGAAGTTCTAACTTGAATTAGTATCTAAACTGAGGATAATACTGCTGAGTATATGCTACCGCATGCTCATGCGGATATCCCTGAGCAACTAAATTTTGGTAATATTGCATTGCAGGATTATTTTGAACCACTGGCTGTACTTGATTCATCATTTGTACAGGAGGGCCAGATTGAACCGGAGGGCCATTATTTACTGCAACTTGTTGATTGATATTCATTTGATTATCAAACATTTGATTTTGATGTGCGCCATTTCTTCTAACGAATAATAAAACACCAACCAAAATTGCAATCACAGTAAAAATACCGCCACCAATCAAAAGAGTAGATGATGAAGCAGAATCTGATTCTGGCGGTGGACCCCATCTAGTTGGATCGTCTGGATAGCCATCTGCTCCACTAGAAAAACTCCAATCGGGGTCTGTATTAGAATATCCATCTCCATCACTATCATAACAGCCAATTCTATCATTTGTGGAGTTACCTTTCACGTTATAGCAAGCATCAGCGCCTTGCATTGTAGTCCATGTATCACTAGGATTCGAATATCCATCTTCGTCAAAATCTGGACATCCATAGCGATCTAAAGTAGATGTCCCCTTTACTGAAATACATCCATCGGGCTGGAAACCATCCGGATTATTTCCAAAACCGTCTACATCGGAGTCTTCCCATTGCGTAGGCTCAAAAATGAACGCATCTGCACCATCATTTATTGACCAAGAAGACTGTACAGGGTCAGAATAACCATCTCCATCAGTATCAATACAACCGAAGCGATCAATCGTAGAATTTCCAGCTACATCTAGACAAGAATCAGGCTGATTACCAAATTGATTATCACCAAAACCATCACCATCAGAATCAAACCATTGGGTAGAATCGAAAATAAATTGATCTACAACATCATACCAACCATCGCCATCGAAATCAGGACAACCGTAAATTCCATTTTGAGTAGAATTTCCAGGTTGGAACGGACATGCGTCTTGAGTCAATGGGTTAACTCCGTCAACAAATGTTCCAGGCCAATTCTCGGGACGGTCCTGCCAAGAAACATTACCCCAGTTATCTCCAAACCCATCGCCATCGAGATCTGCCCACTGGGTATCGTCATCGACAAATGCATCAGCACCCTGTTCAACTGACCAAGAAATATCGGGATTGGAAAATCCATCTCCATCAGAGTCTCTGCAACCCTTTCTGTCTTCATAAGAATCTCCTGAATCATCAACACAATCATCGGAATTGACTCCATCTTGGTTGTCCCCATAACCATCACTATCCGTATCAGACCATTGAGTAGGTTCAAAGTCAAAATCGTCATCAACATTTGCCCATCCATCTCCATCAGAATCAAGACAACCAATTTTACCATTCTCTGATGAATTACCATATTCGAATGGGCAATCATCGGAAATGTCAGCCCAACCATCTAAATCAGAATCGACACAACCTATCTCAAAACCAAGAGTTGAGGTCCCATAAGTAGTAGGGCAGTCATCACTTGAATCAGTGAATGCATCACCATCATCATTGTTATCTTCATCACTATCTCTACAACCGTCGCCATCCATATCTGTTGTAGGTTCAGAAACCCATGTCGGTCTTGGAGGGCTGTATGAGGTTAGAGGGCATCCATCCGAGGCATCTAAAATACCATCATTATCATCATCAAGATCTTCTGGATGGTCATCTTTACATCCATCATTATCCCAGTCAGTTGACGCACTAGGGTTTGCAAAATCTCGAGTACTAGTCCATCCTGTTTGACTATTTCTTGGACAATTATCAGGGAAATTATCTGTAATACCATCATTATCATCATCAGAATCACATGAATCACCTTCAGAATCTAAATCAGTATTTTCTTGACCAGGATTAGGCGTATTTGGACAATTATCATCATCATCAGCCACACCATCTCCGTCAGCATCTTCAATGGAAACTGTTTGAGTAAACCAAACATAAGGCATCAAAACTGATGTTGATTGGGTTGATGCTGACGAAGAACCGAAATCGATTGTTCCGTTATAGTTGCCAGTAACAACCAAGGCGCCATTAGATAACAACGAAATACCAGATATTGCATCATCATCAGTACTTCCTGCATCAAATAGTGCCACTGAGTTGCCATTAGAATCAAAACTGACCAAAACTGAATCATTAAGTCCTCTCGGAGTAAAACTTGTAGAGCCAAAAGAATACGAACTTTGAGAAGATAATCCCATAATTGTTAATCCGCTGATAGAATCATAAACTACGCCAGAGGAGGTGTCATAACTACTACCACCAACTGATTTTGCCCAATTCCATGTCCCTGATTGACTGATACTACCAACGAATGCATCGGTTTGACCTTGGCTTGAAAGTTGAGTTCCTAGATTAATCGCTCCAGTAAAGGATCCTGTCACTAGTAGATTGTTAGAACTATCAAATGCAAGACCAATTGAATTAGATTCACCGCTTCCACTGGTTGCATATGCACTTTGCCAGTTTCCAGCAGAATTAATCTTTGCTAGAGCCATAGGAACTTCATTTGTCGAGGCTGTAACGACGACACTACCAAATGACATACTGACTTGTAAAGTTGTACCTATCCAAACGTTATTACTTGAATCTGAGATCATTGAGTCTACTACTTGAAAACCTTGCCCTCTAGCGTCTTCAAGCCATTGTAGAGAACCTGAATTAGAATACTTTACTAGATAAATTTCAGCATCATTGAGGTCTAACTGACCATTATTTACTCCATCTCCACTTGACCCTGCATCAGTATTTCCTAAAAAGAAGCCACCTGCAATTACATTGCTATTGGAGTCTGTAGTTATCGACGTCCCTTGAACCCAATCTATTGAAGTAACCAAAGTTCCATCATAATCACCATTTCCACGCAAGGCTTCTGCCCACATCCACTGGCCTGAAGAGGATAATTTAGCAACCCAACTATCATAATATCCTGTTGAGGTTAAAGATATACTACCAAAGGAGATTGAATCATAAAATCTACCTGTTGCGAAAATATCTCCATTAGGTGCAATAGCAATATCCCCAATAGTTGCTTCAGCAAACTGTGAAATTCCTGTAATTGATATTTTTTCCATCCACTGCCAATTGCCATTGGAATCTGATTTAGCTATCCAAGGTTCAATATTTTGACCTGAAGTAATTGAGGAAGAACCAATAGACATAGTAGTTGAACCACTCATAATTCCAGCAATAACAAATTCATTATTGCCAGTTGAATCTATCGATGTGACCACTGCTGGATTAGATGCACTTGCTGATGCGGACCAATCATTGGAATTTTTAGAAGAAAAATAGTTTCTAAATTGATCATTGTTGTCAAATTCTTTGCCATCGTTAGAATTTTCAATGTCATAATGTATTAATGAAGTACTCAAAAAAAGTAATATAATTATCCAAGAAATCAAACTTCGGCTTGAAGAAACATAGTCGCCCATGGCATAGCCTCAACCACTCCATGT
>CENX01029279.1_pt1 | contig 29690 bp, 28 predicted proteins | sample 361321 | NCBI WGS metagenome assembly CENX01 (sample SAMEA2619678, study PRJEB7988) | marine metagenome | isolation source: saline water (ENVO:00002010), including | reverse complement strand
ATCATCTCCGGCCAGCCGCGTCTTATCTTTTTTGACATGGTTGAGTTTCAGCGCGGCATTGGTTTTCTGGTGTTGGCGATCGGAATATATGGCATCGGCGAAATGCTTTGGACGCTCGAGCAGACGAGCGGTAAGGTGCAGATCGAAAATGTCAAGACCACCTGGTCGAAGTTCAAGGAAAACCTTGGGTATATCAAGAAGTATCTGCCCACCACAACGCTAGGTTCAGTGCTCGGTTTTTTTGTGGGTACGCTGCCGGCGGCGGGGGCCACGCCTGCATCGCTGATGGCCTATGGACTTGCCAAGACTTTCTCCAAGAACCCGGACAGTTTTGGCAAGGGCAACATCTCAGGCGTCGCAGCACCAGAAGCGGCCAACAACGCGGCGTCAACGGGCTCGATGTTGCCCATGATCACGCTCGGTATCCCAGGATCCCCAACCACGGCCATTCTGCTGGGCGGCATGATCATCTGGGGACTGCGACCGGGGCCGCTGCTTTTTGCCAACAACCCGGATTTTGTTTGGGGCCTGATTGGCTCGATGTACGTGGCAAACTTTGTAACAGTGGGGCTCAACCTTGCGCTGATTCCACTCTTTGTTCGTGTTCTGGCCATGCCGTTCACGATCCTGACTCCGATAATCTTCATTCTCTGCTTTGTGGGGGTTTTCGCCACGACTGACCGGATGTTTGATGTCTGGCTGATGTTGGTGTTGGGACTGGGGGGCTACCTTTTGCGCAAGCTTAACTATCCGGTAGCGCCAGCCGTTCTGGCGATCGTGCTGGGTCCATTGGCAGAGCGCTCGATGCGCCAGTCTCTTATTTCAAGTCGAGGTGATGTAACCACTTTTGTTCATCCCGTTGAGCATCCGATTGCGCTGATCTGTATCGTTCTTGCGATTGCCCTGATGCTCTACCCTGTCTTTTTGAACTATTGGCGTAATAGGGCGTCTAAATATCGGGAATCGACATAACGGGAGGGTCAGAGTTGCATGTTTCATGCCTATCATGTTTTAAGCATTTCAGTCTAGTATAGTGAGGCCTAGGTCTCACATTGACTGAAAGGTAGAAACAGATGAGCGCTGAATTAAAAAGAACGGATACTGCAACAGACACACTGGCTCAGAAGACTAAGGATGGCTCAGTCGTATCCGGGGGCCACCTTGTGGCGAAGGCGCTAAAGCAGGAAGGCGTTGATACGATTTTTACTCTCTGCGGGGGACACATCATTGACATCTATGACGGTTGTCTCGACGAGGGGATCAGGATTATCGACGTGCGCCATGAACAAACGGCCGCTCATGCGGCCGATGGCTACGCCCGCCAGACGGGACGTTTAGGTTGCGTGGTGACCACAGCCGGTCCTGGCTGTACTAATGCTGTTACAGGAGTGGCCACCGCTTTTCGATCAGAAAGCCCCATCTTGCATATCGGTGGGCAGAGTTCTCTGACGCAACACAAGATGGGCTCGCTGCAGGATCTACCCCACGTAGATATGATGACTCCTATCACCAAGTTTGCGTCAGGTGTGTTTTCGACTGAACGCGTCGCCGACATGATCGCTATGGCCGCCCGTGAGTGTTTTTCTGGTGCTTATGGCCCCTCCTATTTGGAGATCCCCCGGGATATTCTGGATGCCGAAGTGCCCGTAGAGAAAGCGGTAGTGCCGCAGCCCGGATCCTATCGCGCCTCGGTTAACTCCGTAGGCGATCCGGCTGATATTGAAAAACTCGCTGATATGCTGGTGAAAGCCCAGCGTCCAGCCGTACTGTTAGGGCAACAGGTATGGTCCTCCGGAGGGCATGAAGAGGCCATCGAATTTGTGCGTGCGCTGGATATTCCGGCTTATATGAATGGCGCCAGCCGCGGTCTGTTACCCCAAGGTGATCCGCATCATTTTGATCGAACTCGCAGTGATGCGTTTAAGAATGCTGACGTAATTTTGATTGTAGGTACGCCGTTCGATTTCCGTATGGGCTACGGCAAGCGAATTTCTAAGGAAGCAACCTTGGTGCAGATTGACCAGAGTTATGCGACGGTTGGCAAGAATCGGGATATCAGTCTTGGTTTGGCAGGGAGCCCCGGTGGCATCCTTGCAGCCGTGACGCAGGCCGCATCGGGCCGTATTGATAAGGGAGCGCGTCAGCAACGTCAGCAGTGGATGGCCGAGTTGCGCGAGATCGAGGCGGCCAAGCTCGAGAAGTTGATGCCGATGTTTATCACTGATCAGAGTCCTATCCACCCTTATCGGCTTGCTTATGAAATAAATGAGTTTTTGGGTGAGGACACGATCTATATCGGCGATGGAGGCGATATCGTGACGATCTCGGCTCAGGCAGTTCGCCCCCGAAACCCAGGACAGTGGATGGATCCCGGAGCGCTTGGCTCACTTGGTGTGGGTACGGGTTTTTCCATGGCTGCCAAACTCGCGCATCCCAACAAAGAGGTTGTCTGCCTCTATGGTGACGGCGCCTTTGGCATGACCGCTTTTGATATGGAGACCGCGCAGCGCTTCGGCGCGCCGTATCTTGCGGTGATAGGGAATAACTCAGCTATGAATCAGATCCGCTATGGACAACTCGCTAAGTACGGCGAGGAGCGTGGTGATGTCGGGAACAAACTTGGCGATGTGCCTTTCTCCAAGTTCGGCGAGATGATCGGCGGATATGGTGAAGAAGTCACCGAGGCGAGCCAGATTCAACCGGCATTGCAGCGTGCACGGGAGGCGATTGCCAAGACAGGAAGGTGCGCGGTCGTTAATGTCTGGGTGGATCCCGATGAATACGCACCAGGCACCAAAGCGCAGACGATGTACAAATAAACAGTCGGTAGTCTGCCCTCGGGTGCCTTTCCCGCGATTGGACCAGGGAGCGAAAAAATGAAACTGATCGTTCATGGCCAGCAGGCCTTCGGCAAAGCCGTCCTGGAATCCTTGCTGGAACGCGGCGAGGACGTCTGCGCGGTGTACTGCGCGCCAGATAAAGGTAGACGGATCGATCCCCTGAAAGCGCTGGCCGAAGAGCAGGGACTGCCGCTCTTCCAGCCCCCGAGCTATAAGGATGCGGCTGTGCTAGAGCAGATGCGTTCGCTGAACGCCGATCTGTGCGTGATGGCATACGTTACGCTGCTGGTGCCGGAGCAGGTGCTAAACGTACCGGAGCTCGGATCGATCCAATATCATCCTTCGCTTCTGCCCCTGCATAAAGGCCCAAGTTCCATAAACTGGCCGATTATTTTCGGCGAAACTAAGACGGGGCTCTCGATCTTCTGGCCTGACGAGGGCTTGGATACCGGGCCGATCCTGCTTCAGAAAGAAGTGGAAATCGTGCCCGACGACACCCTCGGTTCCCTGTACTTCAACCACCTTTTTCCGATGGGCGTTGCTGCCATGGTTGAGGGGGTTGACCTTGTGCGTGACGGGAAGGCGCCGCGGATCGAGCAGGACCCCTCGGGCGGCAGTTACGAAGGCTGGTGTACGGCGGACGACGTTCGAATCGACTGGCACCAGGATGTCGACCGGGTCTACAACATGATCCGTGGTGCTAATCCTCAGCCCGGGGCCTGGACGACGCTTGCTGGTAAACGGGTTACATTGCTCGACTGCAGCAAATCGAATGATTCGGATGGTGCTCCCGGCACTGTTACGGCTGCCGACGCATCTGGGATTACTGTCGCCGTTAACGGCGGGTCGGTACGTATCAGCAGGCTGAAGCCGGAGGAAGGTTTCAAACTTTCTGCTACCGAGTTTTTGGAGCACTCGCCCCTGGTTTTGGGCACGGTGCTCGGAAAAGACTGAAAAGCAGTACCTCGATGCCTTGGGTTTCCGGATACTGCTCTAGCCTTCCATGATCCGCGACGGTATGCCCTCTCACCAAGCACCCGCCAAGTGGCTGCTGGAATCTAAAGCTGATCCTAAATCCTCGGCGCGTATCCTGTCGGATTGGATCCAGCAGGTTTTTGATGGTTTTTACGGTGACTTTCGCGCTATTCCTCCGAAGGCGAAGGCGGCCTTTGAAGCAAGCGCCTTTCAGCAGTCGCTGCAGAACAGCCGTGACCGCCTGACCCTGTACGGCGAGCGAATGCACGCGCTGGCCCGCACACTCTCAGCAGAATGTCCTGATGCCATCGCCGCCCTGGAACTGTGGGACCGCCTCGAACAACATTATACGGCGGCCGTTGCTGGAAGATATGAGGCCGACTTGGCGCTGGCTTTCCTGCATTCGGTGCGGCGCGCGGTGTTTATGGATAACTGGACTCCCGTGGACTACGCGGTCAATATCAAGACGCAATCTAGTAGTGACAGCGAGGTGATGTTTAGCCGGACAGTGGATTTGATCGATGCAGGGCTGATCCGCGAGATGCTTGCCATCCCGTCGTTTGAGATTCCGTTTCGGGATGTCGTCAGGGATTCGGAACGCGCCGCAGATAAAATTGATGAGGCGCTTACAAGACGGGGCCTGGCTGACAACATATTGGCCGTAGATGTCATCCGAGGCGGCTTTTTCCGCAACCGTGGGGCCTACGTGGTCGGCCGGATCTGCCTTAACGGTGGTTTGGTCGTACCGCTGATCCTGGCGCTGCTGAATGATGAGGTTGGTATCTATATCGACGCCGTACTCACCGACGAGCCCGAGGCACATAACCTTTTCAGCACGACTCGCGCGAATTTTATCGTTACCAATGATCACTATCACGAACTCGCTGAGTTCCTGCACGGGATCATGCCCAAGCGGCCGCTCGGACTGCACTACTCTTCTTTGGGATTCAATCACTTTGGCAAGGTTGCCGTGATGGAAGAACTAACAGACGAACTTGTAAGAGACAAAGCGGTTTTTGATACCGCTATCGGTTTCCCGGGCACCGTGGCAATCGGCTTTCAGGCGCCGGGTTCGGTTTATAACCTCAAGGTCATTCGGGACCATCCAACCGAAAACTACAAATGGGGGGATTTCTCTGGTGTGGAATCCGTGCTAGAGAAATACCGAAAAGTGCATGACATCAACCGAACAGGTAGCATGCTGGATAACGCGATTTACTACAACGTGAACCTGCCGAGTTCGCACTTTTCGTCGGGGTTGTTATCTGAACTCGTAGAATATGCCAGCAACGCCGTTTCACTGCGCGGGGAAACGGTCTTCTTTCATCATCTCATCGTGCAACGCAAGATGATCCCATTACCCGTTTTTCTGCAGCAGGCGCCGCGGGAGGATTGCGAGCGCGCTGTGATTAGCCTTGGTCAGTGCATTAAAAATAACATGGCGGCAAATATTTTCAACCGTGATCTGGATGGGCGCAACTATGGTGTCGGCAGCCATATACGGGTGTATCTTTTCGATTACGATGCGTTAGAGACATTCACAGACGTGAAGATCCGCAGTAACCGAGATCGGTGTGACGGGGAAGAGGATATCCCCGGTTGGTTCTTCGAGGACGGCGTGGTATTTCTACCTGAGGAGATCGAGGTGGGTTTGCGGATTACCGATCCAGATCTGCGCCGGCTGTTCCGCACCGTGCACGGAGATCTTCTCGAGGTCGAACACTGGCAGGGCATCCAGGATGAGCTAAAGAATGGCAAAGTTCCCCAGATCCAGGTCTATCCTGACAGCAGCAGTCTGGGGGCTTAAAGGAGAGGGACATGAGCGATGAACTTTGGCAGTTGAGCGCCTGTGAGGCAGCGCAGGGTATCCGGGATAAAAGATTTACCGCAGAGGAGTTGATCACCTCTGTGTCAGGACGCATTGCCGAGCACAATCCGAGGCTCAATGCGATCGTTCTGGATCTCACTGAAGAAGCACTGGCTGATGCCCGGGTGGCCGATGCGCAACTGGCGGCCGGTAAAACCACGGGACCGCTGCACGGCGTGCCGGTCACGATCAAGTCCAATATCGACGTCAAAGGTCAGCCCACCCCTAACGGGCTGCCCGCTCTAAAAGACCTGATAGCCCCCGATGATTCTCCGGTGACGGCCAATCTCAGAAAGGCGGGCGCCATCATTGTCGGGCGCACCAACACCCCTGAGCTCTCGATGCGGCTCAACACCGACAACCCACTGCATGGGAGAACGTTGAATCCCTGGGATGAGGATGCCAGTCCTGGCGGCTCCTCAGGCGGGGCATCGTCTGCTGGCGCCGCAGGGTTTGGGCCGATTCATCACGGCAATGATATCGGCGGCTCACTGCGCTGCCCGGCATTTAACTGCGGCCTGTCGACGGTTAAGCCCACCTTCGGCCGTGTGCCGGCCTATGTGCCTTCGGCAACAGAAGAGCGGGGTATCCTGGCGCAGCTGATATCCGTACAGGGAGCAATCTGCCGCGAGGTGCGTGATGTGCGCCTGGCGCTTGGTGTGATGTCAGGCGCTGATGCACGAGATCCGCTATGGATGCCGGTACCCTTTGAGGGGTGGCCCCAAGAACCCGGCCCCATTCGAGTGGGTGTCACGACCGAGTCTTACGGTCATCCGATGCATCCTGAGATTACCGAAGCAGTTGATCGGGCTGCAGGTTATCTTTCAGACGCGGGTTATGCGGTAGAAGAGGCGACGACGCCGTCCGTGGATGACTGTGCCAAGGCGTGGTTCAGGTACCTTGGCGCAGAGCTGGATGCGTTTTTGATGCCGATGGCCCGTGAGCATGGCAGCGAAACCATTCAGAAGATATTTGAGTGGTACTTCGAGATGGGCGAGACGGCGGATCCCGTGGATTATCGCCTGGGCGTCAAGAACCGGGCTGCGATGACGCGCCAGTGGAACGAATTTCTGGAAGAGACACCTCTCGTGTTGGCGCCTTACTTTCTGCAGCCGACACCGGACTGGGACTGTGACCAGAAAAGCCTTGCCGGTACCCGAGACCTTTTCAACTCGGCGATTTACAGCACCGGCATCAACTGGGTAAGCCTGCCGGCCGGTGTGACACCCATCGGCATGATTGCGGGGCGCCCGGCCGGGGTGCAGATTATCGGCCGCCGTTACCGTGAAGACATGGTGCTCGACGCGATGGAAGTGATCGAGTCCCGGGTGGGCGTGCTGACCCAAACGCTTTGGGAAAAAGAGGCCTAAGCCAGAGCTCGTTCAGTCTGACACGTCGGTTGATGTGTTGATGCGGTGGGTTTCAAATTCAGCTGGTGCCGTGAGCTGGATGAGTTCCAGGTCGTCTGAGCAGTCCAGTTCGTCGTGGACGATACCGGCCGGCTGAAGGCAACTGTCTCCCTCGCGAAAAGTGAATTCCCCCTGACCTTCATAAGTGAAGCGGATCCAGCCTTTCAGGATGTAAATCATCTGAAACTCAAGATCGTGGACGTGCGGACCGGTGTGCGGAAACTCGGTCACGGGTTTCTTTACCCGGATGACGTGAGCGCTGTAGGCGCCGCCGGTGGCTTCACTGATGCCAAGATCCCGGTACTCAAAAAATTTGCGCAGTCCCTGCGCCCACTTGGCGTCGGCTGCGCTTGAGGCGCAAAACTTCTGTGGTGTTGTCTTCATCGGATTTCTTCTGGCGTGCGGTCTTTCTTCAAGCATATCTTAAAGAGCCCGATCGGTCGACGGCCTGGCAAGAGAGCGATAACCTCCTAAAATTAGTGGTAGTTAAATTCGACAGCCCTCTTGAAAAGGTCCAGATGCGACCGCATCTTGAGGGCATGGAAAAAGATGAAACTTTCTCACAAAGGGAGGGGCCATCCCTCGCTATTCCCGCGCAGGCCATGATTCTGCGTGAAGCCGTGATGACGGCATATTCGATTACCGGCAACCTTTCAGCGGCGACGACTCTTTGTTCCAGTCTCGTGGATGAGGATCTGCCCGGCGAGCAGCAGGCTTCAGCCGTGCTCAATCAGCTGCATCACATTGCAATGAGGCGGCCTAAGCATTAAACCGTCGTCATCGGATCATGTAGACCTTTTTTAAAGTTTTTGTAACCCGACAGCTGCCGCTCCAGCCTGCGGGAAAAAACGCAGCGGTGTCGGGTGTAATGTCGGTGACCGCGCCGTCGTCGCTCTCGTAGCTCGCCTCGCCGTCAAGGAAGTGGCAGAACTCGTCCCGCGTGACCTCACACCGCCAATGGCCTGGCGTGCATTCCCAGTAGCCGCACTCCGATGCGCCCCTTTCACCCTTATGCAGCAGTACTCCCTGTGTGTGTGAGTTTCCGTCGAGCATCTGCTCAGGAGCGCCCCAGTCGTTGAGGTCCCTTTGGGCCAGCGGTTCATGCAATACGGCGATCTTCATTTTTCTTCCTGTGTGTTCTTCGGGATAATCGGTCGTTCTTTACCTTGGGCGATATCGCGCTGATGGTACGGTCGCAAGATTACCTTATCAGGGCGCAGCAGGAGAGATTGGGATGAGCGAGACGGAAGCGGACTTTTTCGTGCTGGCGCACGAGCCGGGACATGATCAGGAGGCATTGCCGCTGTGGGCGAGTGCGCGCGAGGGGCTTATTCGCTTTGATGAAGCTGGGCCGCCGGTAGAACGGATAGACCTGCCAGATCTGCCGGGCGTATTTCAGCTGCACAATGTACTTTCGTTAGAAGAGTGCGAGCAGTTTCGGCTGATTGTCGACACCCTGGGCTTTCATGACGATGCGCCGGTGTCACTGCCGCACAGCGTGCGCCATATGCGCAATCTCAATTGGCTAGTCGATGAAAGTATCTGCGCTACCTTGTTCAGTCGATGCCAGCCTCAATTGACCGAACTGATCGGCGGTGCGCCGAGCCTCGGTCTGAACGCTCGGTTTCGCTTCTACCGTTACCAGCCCGGCGACTACTTCAAGACCCACACGGACGGATCCTGGCCGGGCAGTGCGGTGGTGGATGGCAAGCTGCAGGTCGATGCGTTTGGCGATCGCTGGAGCCAGTTAACTTTCCTTTTGTTGCTGAGTGGAGACTACGACGGGGGCCACACCCGGTTTTACCCCGAGGGCGAAAGCGGCGAAGCAATTCCCGTCCATACACCGCTCGGCAGCGCATTATGCTTTCCGCACGGCGGTCATCCCCAGCATTACCCGCATGCGGGAGAAAAGATCCGTCGCGGGATCAAATACATCATCCGTACGGATGTGCTTTACGGGCGAACGCCCGGGTCTGAAAAACTCCAGCGCCGCTGGATGTACTGAACCTAAGGGCCGTAGTCGCGGATCACTTCTGCGACCCGGATCCGGTAATTGCGGAAGATGCCCCGGTCTTTCGCCTCATTTTGTGCCGCTGCGTGTTCCAGGTGTTCGCGCCATCTTTTGACGGCGTCGAGATCTTCCCAGGTGGATACCGAAATGAAACGACCGCTTTGGGAGACACTTTCAAAGCGTTCAACACTGATGAAGCCCTCGATCCTCTCAACGTTCTCGCGCAGCAGGCCCGCCAGTTCGAAGTAGCGGTCCTGATAAGAGGGATCGGGCTCAAATTCAAAAAGGACAACAATCATGACCGGGTATCGGGATACGTTTATCCAGCGTTTTCCGCTACAGTGCGATTTCAGTTAATTCAAAGTGTAACGCCAATACAGCCCGGCAATGCGACGACGACGCAGTACCAACTTTCTTCGGCCCGTATACCGTCTCGGGTGGCTGATTATCTGGAGCCTGTGGTTAGTAAGTCTTGCGTTTGGCATTCCGGCCATCATGCCTCATGATGATGTCGTTGGCTGGGGCTTTGTGACGTTGGCGGCCACAGCGTTTGCGTATCTGCTGCATCGGTTGTGGGACTGGCTGGTCGTCGGCCGACCCTTTCCCGGTCGCAAATAAATCCACATGCCCAGTTTCAGGATTTCAGGATACAAGGAGACAAAGAATGAGTCAGGGTCCGGTATTTCATAATTTTGATGAGGCCCCCACACACGTCGCCCCCTTCAGCCACGCAGTGGAGGTCGACGGGTGGATTCAGTTAACGGGACAGATGCCAACGGACCCCGACGATGACAGCGCGCCGTTGCCTGAGGGAGTCCAGGCGCAGACGCGCCGTGTCATGGACAATCTGATCATTGTGCTGGAGGGCCTGGGTCTGGATCTTTCGCACGTGCTGTCGTGCCGGGTCTACCTGACCGAGTTCGCGCGCGATTATGAAGTCATGAACCAGACTTACCGCGCTTACTTTGCTGCGGGACGGTTGCCCGCGCGCACCTGTATTGGGGTCACAGGGCTCGCCCGTGAAGCACTCGTTGAAATTGATATGGTGGCCAGGCGGTCGGGATAGATCTTTTTGGAAGCTGATGTTGCGAGACTGAACAGACGAGCTTGTTCGATGATCGGGTTATCGCCGCGCGGCGGTTATCATCAGTGCACTGAGTACCAGATACCAGAACAGCGTCCACCACGGCATCGAAAGACCAAGGAAGGTCCATGAGACATCGGCACATTCTCCAGATCCTGCGAGCGCTTTTTGCAGTGCATCCGCTAAAGGCATGTTTGACAACATGAACTCCAGCCCGGGTCCACATTCAGGTATCTGATCTGCGGGCAGGTTTTGCAGATAGATGTGCCGGCCGGCAACAGCCGCTCCGAGAATTCCAGCGAGTGCTGCGAGCGCAGCATAGATCTTGCGTCCATAACCGATCGGGTTATGTATTGCCCCGATGAGCGCGATGAGACCCAGGGACATAAAGGCGATTCGCTGAAAAATACACAGCGGGCAGGGATCGAGAAATTCCCGATACTGCAGCCAGTAGCCAAACCCCAACAGACCTGCACACGCAACAAAGGCGACGAGACTTGCCAGACGAAAAAGAGACGATGTTGAGGTCATAGAGAAACGCTCATTGCAGCATCATCAAGTGGATGTTATCTGACATGAGACCAGAGCCTTACGAAACTCTACCCGCTCTGGTGTGGCATAAAGATGAAGTTTTGTTCACATTACAGCTTGCGATGTCTTTGTGACGGACTGAAGACGCACATCGCTTTGAGAATCTGATCGTTGGTGGCATGATGCTTTTTTATCCTGTCATCCTGTCAGGTCATACAAAAGCCCGTCTCGTACAAGATGTGCCGCAATGACTTTTTAAATTGATGACGTAATTCCACATCAACTAACGATATTATGCTGGAAGTCAGAAAAACTTTCGCGCTGGGTTTCGCCCTCATGTTGTACTGCGGTCTCGCGTGGGGTTTGCCCGAATGCAAGGTGCCCCAGGGTTTGAATTCGGACGATGAGACCAACTACTGCATGATCCATACCTTCCGCAACGCCTGCCTGATGCGCAAGGGATATGACCTCAGCGGGGAGAACTGGACCGTGATGGTGTCAGACTATGAAGACTGCACGATCAGGGGCTGTGAGCAGTATCTGAAAGAGGCCGGCCGCCTGTCCGAAGCGCTGTTCGAAAAAGCCTGTAACTTTGTTCAGTTTGATCGCGGCAAATAAGCGAAATCGGTAATCAGGTTCGCAGATAGGAAGCGCCGTTGACGTCAATGACCGTTCCGGTCGAAAACTCGGCACCGGAAGAGGCGAGAAACAGCACCGCGTGAGCCACTTCTTCTGGTTTTGCCACCCGCCCCAGGGGGCTTTGGTTCCGTACCGCATCGCCCCCGGGTCCATCGAGGACTGCGCTCGCCATGTCGGTCTCAACAAATCCCGGTGCCACCGCCCCGACAAAAATGCCCAGAGGGGCGAGTTGTTGCGCAAGTGATTGGGTCAGCGCGTTAAGGCCAGCCTTGCTAGCGCCATAGGCAGGACAGTGCGGCTCCCCGCGAAAGGCACCGCGCGAGCTGATGTTCACGATCCTGCCACCGCCGGATTCACGCATATGCCGGACCGCGTGCCAGCAGAGGTTTGCTGGCCCCACGAGATTCACCGCGAGTGTCCTCTGCCAATGGTGTTGCCAGTCCTCGTAGGACACCTCGTCTACTGGATGTGCCTCAAAGATGCCGGCATTGTTTACGAGGATATCGATACCTCCCATTTCATAAATGGCCTCATCGACGAGCCGTTGGGCTGCGTCGGGGTCCGCGACATCGCCGGCACAGAGGATATGACCTGTCCCGGGCAGTTCGGCAAGGGTGGCTTGGGCGGCCTTGAGGTTGGATTGGTAATGCACCGCTACCTGTGCGCCCGTGCCAGCAAACTGAAGCGCGATGGCGCGGCCGATTCCCCGGGACGCGCCGGTCACCAGGACTTTCTTTTCATCAAAGCGCATCGGCTAAGAGTAGCGCAAGTGGTTATTCGGGAGAAGGGCGTGCGCGCGTCTTTTGTGCGGTGAGCCATCCGCCCGCGATAATCGCGATGACTCCGAGGGTGGCAAGACCGTCCAGTGTGTCACCCCAGAAGACGTAACCCAGAATGACGGCAAACGGGATGGCCGTGAAGAAAAAGGGCGCGATAAAGGTAATTTCTCCAAGGCGCACCGCCATGATCATCAGAGGAAAAGCGGTACTCACCAGCAGGGCAGAGACCAACATGCCTCCCGCCATCCTCCAGCCAAAAGATTGCCATTCAAAGACGCTGACAACTCCGGCACCGACGGCAACGACCAGAACGGTAATGAAGGCAATCTGCAGGGGGTGAGCCGAAGGCTCAATAAAGCGGGTGGAGATCTCCCGCAACGCACTCGCCGCCGCGGTCGCGACGGGCAGCAGCAGTAACAGACTCCACTCCGTTCCCCACGGGCGGGTAACGCACAGTACTCCGATAAACCCGACCAGGACCGATATCCAGCGCCACAGCGAATTGGCTTCGCGCAGAATGACGATGCCGAGCAGCGTAACCATAATGGGTGAGGTCCAGGCGAGTGCGGCAGCGGTCGGCAGTGCGATGAACTGCAGTCCGAAAAGCCACAGGCTGGTCGAGAGCAATTCGCATCCGCCCCGTATGAGCGGCCAGGGCTGTCTGAGACTCGGCAGAGGAATGCGCTGATTGTTAAGTACCAGCGCGATGCCCAGAATCTGCAGTATCACCAGCGCCCGCACGAAGATGAACTGCGACGGCTTGATTTCCTCGAGCAACCCCTTGACCAGCGCATCGCTGGCAGTGATTGCGGCCATGGCGAGTACTATGGCACCCGCGGCCCTGGCATTGTGTCGAGTTGGTGTCACCATGGTGGCGGCCTACTCTAAAGAGGATAGGGCCTTGCGGCCACCCGATCGGATCTCCCTAGCGCATACGGGCGGACCTTTGAGTGTGTCTTGATGACGGCCCATTCACGGGCCAAAGATCACAGTAAGCTGGTAAATTAAACTCCGGAGAACGCCATGTTGAAGAAACTGATTCGTACACTAGGACTGGTTTTGGTGCTGTCGCCGATGACCGCTGTATCGGCGGATAGCCCGGCCAGTGCAGATGCCGAGTTGATGCAGGGAGTTATCAGCCGTCAGCTGGACGCTTTTGCCCGCGGCGACGCATCGACCGCGTATGCCCAGGCCTCGCCCGTGATTCAGGCCAAATTTGAGAACGAGGACATCTTCATGGCGATGGTTCGCCAGGGATATGGCGTACTGATTCAGCCCCAGCGAGTCGAATTTCTGGGCCCAAAGGAAACGTCGAACGGGCCGGTGTTTGGGGTGCAGGTTTATGCACAGGACGGCAGTTCGTGGATTGCGGCTTATCAGATGGTGCGTGACCAGGCCGAGAACTGGAGAATCAACGGTTGTCAGCTGATGCGCGTTGCGGGACAGGCAATCTAGGGCTCAATCGTTTTCGCGACGGGTGTGGACCGAGCAGGGCGCATCAGCGCCATTGTCGACGACGGTAAACACAATAGGCTGACAGCAGACTTCACAATCCTCAACGTACTGCGCTTCATGCTCGCTGGGATCCACCAGCGCAGTAAATGCCTCACCGCAGTAGGGGCACTCAACCAGATGTTCATCAAGATTCATGGGCAGGATATTCTGCCCGATTTAGCGCAAAATAAAAGATCACCAAAATAGTCACAGCGTTGCCTGGGTAACAACAGCCTTGGGTATCCTGTGGCGTTTCAAAGCCAAGGAGAATAGGAATGGACTACACCGAGATGGCGTGCGAAGCCTGCCGGACGGGCGCGCCGCCGGCGAGCGATAGTGAACTCGAGAAGTTTCTTCAGCAAAGCCCAGACTGGCAGCGGCTGGTGATTGATGATGAGCCGAGGCTGCGGCGGGTCTACCGCTTCGACAATTTCGCGTCGGCGCTTGCCTTTACCAACGCCGTCGGCGAGATCGCCGAAGCTGAAGGTCATCACCCGGCGCTGCTGACCGAGTGGGGAAGAGTGACGGTGGACTGGTGGACACACAAGATCCGCGACATCCACCTCAATGACCTGATTCTCGCTGCCCGCAGCGATGCGCTCTATCAGGCAAAAGCGTAAAGCGGACGACTGCTTTGGATCGTACGGAGCGTTTCTACACCATTGACCGGCTGCTGCGCTCGCGCCAGGGAACCACACTGCGGGCCATGATGGAAGCCATGGAGGTATCTCGAGCGACGGTACGCCGCGATCTTGAATACATGCGCGATCGTCTGGCGGCGCCCATACTCTGGGATAACGAGTCGCGTTGCTACCGATATGACAACGATTCGCAGGGGGAGGAGGAAGATCGCTACGCGCTGCCGGGCTTATGGTTCAACGCCTCCGAGGTGCATGCGTTGCTCACGATGGAGCATCTGCTCTCGAGTCTGCAGCCGGGCCTGCTGGGTCCGCATATCGAGCCGCTGAGAAGCCGTATCCGCAGGTTGCTCGACACCGGTGACCACCCGCCCGAAGAAGTAACTCGTCGTATCCGAGTGCTCCATATGGCGGCGCGTCAAGCAGACAGGGAGGTCTTCGGTGTCATCTCACACGCTCTGCTGCGTCGTCACCGGCTGGAGTTGGAGCACCTCAACCGGCGCTCCGGCGAAGTCACGCGGCGTACCGTTTCACCCCAACGCCTCGCGCATTATCGGGATAACTGGTATCTCGACAGCTGGTGCCACCTGCGCAAAGGGCTCAGAAGTTTTGCGGTTGATGCAATCCAGTCGGCAGAGCTTGTTGAGCACCCCAAGGCCAAGCACGTCACCGAGGCTGAACTGGAAAAGGTACTGGGTACCGGTTACGGCATTTTCGCCGGAGAGGATACTAAAGAAGCGGTGCTGAAGTTCTCACCAGAGGCAGCCCGCTGGGTGGCTCGTGAGAAATGGCATTCTCGTCAGCATGGGGTATTCGGAGAAGACGGCAGTTACACACTGACCATTCCTTATGCGGATGAAACGGAGCTGGTGATGGATATCATGCGCCACGGTGCCGACGTTGAGGTCCTGGCGCCCGACAGCCTGCGTCGGGCCGTGCATCGCAGGCTGGGTGACGCTGCCTCGCAATACGGCGACTGAAGGCTTGCAGCCGGGCGACTCTTCGCCAGCAGGCCTGTCAGGCAATCTCCGGGGCATCGCGTGGATGCTGCTGACGGGAATGCTGTTTGTCGGTGTGACCGTCGCGGTGCGCTATCTCGGCACTAGCATGAACCCGGTTCAGGCAGCATTCATTCGATACTGCTTCGGCATTGTGCTGATCCTGCCGCTACTTTCGCGGGCAGGGGTCATGTCGCTGGACCGCGATCGTTTGGGATTCCATGCCCTGCGCGGGCTGGTGCACGGCGGCGGCGTGATACTGTGGTTTCTGGCGATGAGTCGAATTCCCATTTCGGAAGTGACGGCGCTGGGTTTCACGACACCGATCTTCGTCACCCTGGGGGCTGCCGTATTCCTGAGTGAACGCCTGAAGCCTTATCGGGTCGCCGCGGTCCTGCTCGGATTTATCGGCGCATTGCTTATCCTGCGGCCGGGACTGCGGGTGATCGATATCGGGGCGTTAGCCCAGTTGGGCGCTGCGCCGCTGTTTGCCTGTTCTTACCTGATGGCGAAGTCTGCTACCCGCCGCGAGGCCAGTTCCATGATTGTGATCCTGTTGTCGGTGTTCTGCACCCTGACGCTCGCTTTGCCGGCGCTCATGGTCTGGCGGACGCCCACCCTTGAGGAGTTGCTGCTGCTGGGGCTGACGGCACTGCTGGCCACCTCAGGGCACTACTGCATGACGCGGGCGCTTGAGGCGGCAGAGGTCTCCGCGGTGCAGCCCTTTACCTTCCTGCAACTGGTCTGGGCAACCATTTTGGGACTCATCCTATTTGATGAGCATCCTGATGTCTGGATCTGGATCGGGGGAGCCGTTATCGTCGCTTCGGCCACCTGGATGGCCCAACAGGAAGTGCGTTCGATACGCCAGAAAAGCAAGACGCGGTAGACTGAAAGCCCGACTGCCTGCACGCGAGGCAGATACTGCCGCTGACGGGCTCACCCCATGAGACGCCCACAGGCGATAATTGCCTAGATGGTTTCCCCCGCAAAGTTGCTCTCCTGAGCGGCAGTCGATGCTGCATCTGCACCACGCCAATCGTCTGGAGGACCTGGCCGAAAAACTTCGGCGCAATCTCGAAACCCCCCTTGGCGAAGTACTTAAACCGGAGATCATCGTGGTTCCCGGCACGGCGATCAGCGAGTGGCTGACGATTCACCTCGCCGCAACAACCGGCATCAGCGCCAATATGCAATGGCTGTCGCCGGCGAGACTCCTTTGGCAGATTTTTCGCGACACCTTGGCGGAGGTCCCCGACGCCAACGCCTTTTCGGCCGATGTCCTCACGTGGCGTGTGCTGCCGGTACTTGAAGAGGAGGATTTCGTGTCACGCCATCCGGCGTTGTCGCGTTACCTTCGGGACAGCAGCGAACTGCAGCGTTGGCAGCTTGCCCAGCAGATGGGTCTCCTTTATGAGCAGTATCTGGTCTTTCGACCCGACTGGATTCTCGATTGGGAGCGCGGTCCGGCGGCACACTGGCAGGGCGCCTTGTGGCAACGCCTCATCAGCGAAGGGGATACCCGTCATTGGTTGAGATGGCGCGATGCGTTGTTTGAGCGCCTTTCCGACGGATCAATCGATGAAGGGGTGTTGCCCGAGCGGTTATCGCTCTTTGCCCTGACGGGACTGTCACCCGCATTTCTCGAATTCGTTGCCACTGTCGCCCGGCATACCCAGATCCACCTGTATCACCTCAATTTCAGCGAGGGTTATTGGGCCGAGATCGTGAGTGACCGTGAGCGCGCCCGGCTGCTGGCCGTGCAGGGGGAAGCAGCAGATGCCTATCTGGATCAGGGTAACCGCCTGCTGGCCTCGATGGGGCGGCTGGGCCGCGAAACACTGGGGCAGTTGATTGGTCTGGACGCTATTGAGTCGGAGACCTATCAGGTACCCGGCCGCCACACGCTGCTGGGTGTGATCCAGTCGGATATGACGGAACTGCTTGACAGTCGTACGATACCGCCGCCGGAACTCGCCGCTGATGACCGTTCGATCGAGGTGCATGTCTGTCATGGCCCGATGCGCGAGGTCGAGGCGGTGCACGACCAGCTGCTGGATGCCTTTGAGCGCGATCCCAGCCTTACGCCGGCCGATGTCCGGGTGTTCATCCCGAGGCTGGAGGACTATGCGCCGTTGATCGAAGCGGTCTTCGGCTCGGCGACCGGAGCTCGATACATTCCTTTCGCGCTCGCCGAACATGCTCTTTCGGATCAGGGGGCTCTGGCGCAGGGATTTCTTGCCTTGCTTCGCTTGCCCCAGGGCCGACTCGATGCCCGCGAGGTCAGTGCACTGTTGGATCTGCCCATGCTGCAACGGAGATTTGCCCTGACCCAAACCGATGTGGAGCAGATCCTGAACTGGATAGAGACGCTCGGCATCCACTGGGGCGTGGACGAGCAAGAGCTTGAGTCCCTGGCGGTCTCGGTCAATCCTGAGCACACCTGGCGCGGGGGCACCGATCGCCTGCTGATGGGTTTTGCGTTGGGCGAGACGGATTCGGTCTACGGTGGATACCTTCCCGTGCTGCCTGGGGATTCGTCGCTGGCCGAGCTGCTCGGCCGATGGCGGGGATTTCTCGAGCAGGTGATTTCACTTCGCGAGACGTTGTCCGGGTCGTATTCCCTGTCACGCTGGATAACGATCTGCCATCAGATCCTGGATCACTTTTTTGCGCCGGATGAGGCTGAGATGGACAACGTGGTGCGGCTTCGTCAGCGTCTTGCAAGGCTCGCAAGTGACGGCGCGATTGCGCAGTTTGTGGGTCCGCTGTCTTTGCCGGTCCTGCGTGATGCCGTTGAGCGGCGTATCGGCGATGCCGTGGGCGGGCGTTTCATGAGTGGTGGGGTTACTTTTGCAACGCTGGCTCACGGCCGTTGCGTTCCGGCGCGCCTGATCTGTCTGCTGGGGATGAATGGCGATCACTTCCCGGGTCGAGAAAGGGTGCGCGGCCTCGATCAGATGAGTCTTGCGCCTCGTGTGGGGGATCGGCTCCGGCGCGATGAGGATCGACTGGCGTTTTTGGAAGCACTGAACAGTGCCCGCTCTGCGCTTTATATCAGTTACACCGGAGCAAGCGCCCGAGACGACACCCCGCAGCCGCCGTCCGTCGTGGTCAGTGAACTGCTGGAGGAGATTGAGGCGCTGACCCAAGATTCCAGCCGGTCTGAAAAATTGACGGTGCGTCATCCGCTACAGCCCTTTAGCGAACGGTATTTTGATCGTTCGTCAGGGCTTTTCAGTTATGCCGAGGAGATGGTGGCCCCTGAAATGATCTCGATACAGGACACAACTCCCCTTTTTGGATCGAAACTGGAGGCGCCGCAACCGGGGGATCTTTCGTTGGATCGGCTGGTAGATTTTCTGGCGAACCCCGCCCGGGTGCTGCTAAAGGGTCGCCTCAATATCTCTGTCGAACCGGGCGCCACTCTCTTGTCGGTCCGTGAGCCCATGGTGCTTGACCCTCGCGCACGGCGGGCGCTTGAGCGCGATGCGCTCGTTGCGCAATTGTCGGGAGAGGAACGCGAGCCCTTTATTGAGCGGTCCCGTCTTGGGGGCACGCTGCCGTCGGGCACGCCAGGTGTGCTTGCTGCCCAGCAGGCGTGGACTCGGGTCACCCCGGTAACGGAGCATCTTGCACCGTTGCTGGATCACGAATCCTGCCAAACGGTAGCGATTGAAACAGTCCTCGAAGGATGGCGCCTGCATGGGTTACTTGAGAATGTCCGGTCCAACGGACAGGTCCTGTGGTCGGTCGATGCGCTGAGCCCCTGGTTCATGCTAAGGGCGTGGTGTGCGCATCTTTTGCTGAATACGGATTCGGGCGCCCCGTCTCACGAGACGCATCTTGTTGATGCCATAGGGGTGATTCGTTTCCCTGAGCAGGAAGATGCCGTTGAAACGCTGGGCGGCCTCATTAAGGTCTATCGTGAGGGGTTATGCCGGCCGGTGGCGTTTTTTCCAAGAAGTGCCTGGGATTATGTGTCGGCAACGAAAAATCCGCTCGCCAAGGCGCAAAGAACCTGGATGGGATCTGAGTATGCGGCAGCAGCGCGAGAGTCTGCAGATCCGTTTTTTGCTTTGGCATTTCGTGATCGACTGGAGACGGCACTGGACGATGAATTCGAAGGGCTTGCGGCGCAGGTATTCGGGACGCCGGCACGGCTGGTGAAAGAGGCGCGCGGATGATGACACGACCGCTCGATCCGTTTGGCGTTCCGCTCCAGGGTGTCAACCTGGTAGAAGCGGCCGCCGGCACGGGGAAGACCTGGACCATCACCGCGCTTTATCTGCGCCTGCTACTGGAACAGGATTTGCCAGTCGCGAGAATCCTGGTGGTGACCTATACCCGGGCGGCGACGGGGGAGTTGCGGCAAAGATTGCGCGACGCACTGGTAGCCGCTCTGGAGGCGTTCGGCCATCCAGAGGCCTGTGCTGATCCGATGATTGCGCCGCTTCTTGAAGCAGGCTATGACAGACAGGTAGCGGTCCGCAAACTGCGTTGCGCGGTTGCTGATTTTGATCAGGCTGCGGTATTCACCATCCACGCTTTCTGTGAGCGGGTCCTCGGCGACAGCGCCTTTCAGAGCGGCATGGCCCTTGAGACAGAACTTGTCCCCGATGACGGGCCGCTGTTGGCCGAGGTCGTCGACGACCTGTGGCGCAAAGCCATTTATCCGGCCAGCGCCTGTTGGGTGAACTGGCTGTCAAGCCAAGAGAAGTTGCGCAGTGCAGACGATCTTCGCGAGCGCCTGAACCCGCTTGTCGGGAAGCCCTTTATCAGCATATCGATTCCTTCAGACGCCGAAGACCTCGACGTGCGGGAAGATGCCCTGACGAGGGCTTTTTGTGAGGCAGCGGCGTGCTGGGACGCTCATCGGGATGAGGTCAGTGCGTTGCTGACCGACCCTGCATCAGGGCTTCATCGGAACCGGTACCGGCTGAAGAGCATGCCGGTCTGGATCAGCGGGTTCGACGCCATCTTTCCCCAACCCTTCGCCGACATCGGCAGGCTGGAGGATGCTCCGGGTGTGAGAAAACTCACAAGCACGACCTTGTCTGAACCAGGCGCGGTCAAGAAAGGCGCATCAGCACCTGAGCACGCGTTCTTCGATTGCCTGGACATCCTGGTGTCTCATTTGGATGCCTATGATGAAGCTGCGCGGTCTCACTTCATTAAATGGCTTCATGACATGCGGCTGAGCGCAGATGCCGGACAGCGGGCGCTAAAGACACAGCGCGGCGTGCAGGCCTACGATGATCTGCTGCTCAATCTGAACGCGGCACTTTCGTCAGATACCGACGGCGCATTGATCAACCGAGTCCGTGCCGACTATCCGGCCGCGCTCCTTGATGAATTTCAGGATACCGATCCCGTGCAGTATGAGATCTTCCGCACCCTCTATGGCGATGGGCGTCAGCCGGTGTTCATGGTGGGAGATCCCAAGCAAGCGATTTACTCATTCCGGGGCGCAGATATTTTTGCTTACCTCAAGGCGCGTCAGAACGCGACGGCGCTTTACACCCTGGACACCAATCACCGCGCCACCAAGGGCCTCGTGACGGCGGTCAATACTCTGTTTTCCTGGTGCGGACGGGAAAACAGTTTTGTCTATGACGCCATCCCGTTTGCGGACGCCGTGTCGGCGGGCAGCGCACCGGCGCTGAACGACCCGCATTGCGATGCGTCGATGGTGGTCTGGACACTGGATCGGCAAGATCCCGAGGGCACCATCACCAAAGGCGTCGCCCGGGCGCAAGGCAGCGCGGCAGTCGCTGGCGAAATCCGGCGTTTGTATGATGCGGGGGCGACGCTGGGCGATGAGCGACTTCGTCCCCAAGACATAGCGGTGCTTGTGCGCAATCATGTTGAGGGGATCACGGTGCAGAACGCGCTGAGTGCCTCCGGGATTCCGAGCGTGCGCCAGGGGCACGAAAGCGTCTTCGACACCTTCGAGGCAATGGAGCTTGAGCGCCTTCTTCAGGCGGTGGCCCAACCGCGGCGCGAGCCCGTTTTGCGCAGCGCCCTGGTCACAGACCTGATGGGTTTGGATGTCTCGCAGTTGCTAGTGCTTGAAACGAATTCGGGTGAATGGGATGCCTGGCTCGCCCGCTTTCATCGTTGGCATGAGCGTTGGCGGCAAAACGGATTCATGCGGATGTTTCGCGAGTTGGTGAGTGAGTGCGAGGTGCTGCCGCGCCTGGCGCGCTTCGCTGATGGCGAGCGCCGCCTGACCAATCTCTTGCACTTGGCCGAATGTGTCGCTGCCGGTGCCTCCCGTCATACGGACATCCCGGCTGCACTGAACTGGTTTTCCACGATGCGCCAGGATCCCTTGGAGGCGGAAGAATCGACTCTGTTGCGTCTGGAGAGTGACGACAACCGTGTGCGGATCGTAACGATCCATGCCAGCAAGGGTCTGCAATATCCGGTGGTATTCGTCCCCTTTGCCTGGGAGGGCACGCTGAAATCCCAGCAGGCGTCGAGCGTGTTTTTCCATGATGCCTCGGACCACAACAGTCTTTGGGTGGATTTTGGTTCGGAGCTTTTCAAGACCCACCGGGCGCGTGCTGAAGAGGAGGAACTCGCCGAGAATCTGAGACTGTTGTATGTCGCGCTGACCCGGGCACAAAGCCGCTGTTATCTGACTTACGGCGCGGTGAACGGAGCCGCCACTTCTGCGCTGTCGTGGTTGCTGCACCGCGCTGCACAAGAAGAAAAGGCAGATGACACGGGTTTGGCTGGTCATCTGGCGAATCATTTCAAAACCCTGTCTGACAAAGATCTGGGTGATACGCTCCAGGCGCTCGTGAAGACATCGGATGGGGTCATCGGCATGCAGCGCCTGCCCGAGCCTATGGGGACTGTCCGAAAGGAGGGCCAGGCAAAACCGCGAAGGCTGAAAGCGCGACAGCCGTCGCGCCACGTCAGCCGAAGTTGGCAGATGGGCAGTTTCAGTTCACTGTCCACGGGACACGACAGCACGCTGCCCGACCATGATCGTCAGGTCCAACGGGGTCCTATGGAAGGGGGGCAGGATTTCTTCTCGTTTCCCCGCGGTGCGCGGGCGGGTACCTGCCTGCACCGGATCTTTGAGCTGATCGATTTTCGCGAGGCATCAGCAACGGGACACGATGAGACCGTTGGCCAGGTATTGGGCGAGTATGGGTTTGAGGATTACTGGCGACCTGTGATCACCCGCATGCTACAGCAGGTATTGGACGTCCCGCTCAATGACCAGGGTCTGCGACTCGCGAGCCTCGCCCGGCGTGACCGGGTGGATGAGATGGCCTTTTGTTACCCCGCCAATGATCTCGATGGTCTTCGATGGCGCGACGCCCTGTCGCGGCATACCAAAGGGCTGCATCCGGCGATCGACACCACATTCGATGGCAACAGTTTTGATGCCCTGACGGGTTTCATGCGTGGTTTTATTGATTTGGTATTTGTCCATGACGGAAAGTTTTTCCTCGCCGATTACAAGTCCAACTATCTTGGTCCGGATTTTTCCGACTACACCTGCAAGGCGCTTGAAACCGCCATGCGCCAGTCAGCGTATACCCTGCAGTACCTGATCTATAGCGTTGCTTTGCACAGGTGGCTTGGGACGCGGTTATCGGACTACCGGTATGAGCAACACTTTGGCGGAGTGTTTTACCTTTTCCTCCGTGGAATGCATCCCGCCCATCCGCACAGCGGCGTCTTTTTTGACAGACCACAACATTTGCTGATTGAAGATCTTGATGCGCTGATGGGAGGTCGTGCATGAGCGGGGTCATCACTGCGCTGCAAAAGGCAAGCCGTGCCGGCGCGCTTTCAGAGACCGCCGTGCAGTTCTCTGGATTACTGGAAAGACAGGATCCCGAAGCGGATCCGTCTGTGCTGCTGGCGGGTGCGCTTGCGGCTGAACGTGCTCTTGCGGGAGATGTCTGTATTGATCTCGCCAGTATCGCGGGCAGCATCTCATGGGAAGGCGACTCAGATGGCGATCTGGCGGCACCGGATTTTTCAATCTGGCAGAAGGCGCTCTGGCGTTGTTCGCTGGTGGGTGATGGCGGGCGCCTGTCCCCACTGGTGCTGACGGACGATGGGCGGCTCTATTTGTATCGCTACTATGCGCTTGAGTGCCGGTTGGCGGAGGCTATTGGCAGGCATGCCCGGCGGGTGAGTCACTCGGTTGATGCGCTCTCCCTTACCGAAGGGCTGGACACATTCTTTTCTGATGATCCGGGTTCGGCCGATCAGCGTGCCGCCGCCGCCAAGGCGGTCGATCAGCATCTGCTGGTGATCAGCGGTGGGCCCGGCACGGGCAAAACGGCAACCGTCGTACGTATTCTGGCCCTGGTGCAGCAACTCACTTCGATACGTCCCGAACGGATCCTGCTCTGTGCCCCGACCGGTAAGGCCGCTGCCCGAATGCGCGAGGTGCTTGCGAGTGCGGTAGAGATGCTGCCCGAAGCCCTGCAGCGGGTGCCCCAGCCGGTGACCATTCATCGGTTGCTGGGCGTAAGACCCAGCCAGCGTCCCCGATATGATGCCGCGCGACCACTGCCCTGCGATCTTTTGGTTCTTGATGAAGCATCCATGGTCGACCTGTCGCTGATGACGAGTCTGTTCGATGCCACACCGCAAGAGGCTCGTCTGATCCTTTTGGGCGATCGGGATCAGTTGTCGTCGGTCGAGGCAGGCGCGGTACTTGGTGACATTTGCCAGGCAGCGGATCAGGGGACGCTGCCCGAGGCCCTTATCACCCTCAGGCACAACTGGCGTTTTTCATCGGCAAGCGCTCTGGGCGGCTTTGCGAGCGCGGTGAGAGAGGGCGATATTCCTCAAGTGATGACGTTGCTTGAAAGCGCAGACCCATCGGGGTTGGAGTTCGTTGCGATGCCGGATGCGTCCGGCATCGATACGCTGCTCGCCGATCGGATCATTCCGCACTTTGCAGACCTTGAGCGGTTGGCACATGAAGGCGCGCCTGCTGAAACACTTCTTGCCTGGCGTGATGAGGTGATGGTGCTCTGTGCCCACCGCCACGGGCCGCGGGGAGTGGGCGATATCAATATGCGCATTCAGGCCGGCCTGCGTCGTGCACCAAGACCCTCATCAGATGGGGTTGCATTTGTGGGGATGCCATTGATCGTCATGCGCAACGACTCATTACTGGGACTCTATAACGGAGACATCGGAATCGTGGTGCCGGATCGCGATCATCCAGGCGGTATGCAGGCGGTTTTTCAGGATGCCCTGGGTGAGATTCGCGCAATCAGTCTCAGTCGATTGCCCGAGTACGAGGCGGCGTTTGCCTTTACCGTCCATAAAGCCCAGGGCTCACAGTCGTCTTCCGTGACGCTTATCCTGCCTGAGAAAGTGTCGCCGATTCTTTCTCGTGAGCTCGTTTACACTGGCGCTACCCGTGCGCAAGCCTCGCTTCAGGTTTGGGGCAGTCCCGAGGTACTGAGCGCCGCGATTGAGCGAAGCGCCCGGCGGCCCACCGGTCTTGCCAAGCGGTTGCAAAGGAGAGAAATGATTTGTCCCTGACAAGATATCGTATTGGCGAGATGCCGGGCACGCCGACCGTCACCGACGACATGATGCTGCTGACAGCGCTGTATGGGTTCGGGGTTGGCATCCTGCTGACCTTTCTCGCAAAACGGCTGCGCCAGCGCTGGATGATTTTCTGGGGCAGCGGGTTGTCCGTTTTGAGCCTTGGCTACCTGCTGGCGGACTGGGTGGGTTGGCTTTAGATTCAGGGAGGCGCCTGTCGCTAACCACCGGCTTACCCGTATGACGCTTTTCTGATGATTCCTCTGCACGACGACAACCCCACTCGTATTACGCCGGTGGTGACGATTGCCCTGATCGGCCTTTGTGTCATGGCTTTTCTTTGGCAGTTGTCACTGGGCCCGCGTCAGGAAGCGGCGATCTATGCGTTGGGGGTCATTCCCGCCGTCATCCTGGACCATGCGCGGCTGGTATCGCACCTCGAATGGGTGGACCCGATGCTGACGCCGTTTACGTCGATGTTCCTGCACGGTGGATTCATGCACCTGGGCGGCAACATGCTGTACCTGTGGATTTTTGGTAACAACATCGAAGATGCCATGGGGCACGGCCGGTTTATTGTCTTTTATTTGATTTGCGGAGTCGCGGCTGTGTTTGCGCAAGCGCTGCCCGATCCAGAGTCGACTATTCCGATGATTGGCGCGAGCGGGGCGATCTCCGGGGTGTTGGGCGCGTATCTGCTCCTGTTTCCCCATGCCAGGGTGCTGGTGGCGATTCCGTTAGGCTTTTATATCCACACGATGTCACTTAAAGCCGGTATCGTGTTGATGATATGGTTCGGTATGCAGATCTTCAGTTCATTGGCAGCCGGTGATGGTCCGGGGGTCGCCTGGTTCGCCCACATCGGGGGCTTTGTCGCAGGGGTCGTGTTGATACCGCTTTTTAAATATCCGCATGTGCGTCTGTTGGCGCCCGCCCGAACCGGCGGGCGCAGGCGCTGAGACGATGGCAGCACCTGCTCCGGAATATCTTTTTGATCCGTCGGACAAGCCGGCGCTGCCGCTGCATGATGTGCCGCTGATCGTTGCCACGGATGAGAGCGTGCGGGGTTATGGCGCGCTGGTAGAGCATCCCGATGATATTGAGATCGAGATTGTCCGCTGGCCAGCCACCGGGTGGCGGCAGGTGGATGAAGACAGCGGCGATGAGGCGGGCTGGGTGGAGGGCACATTCCACGGTGAATGGCGGGGGGATGTTCTTTTTGGGAGAAACGACGCCGTGTCAGGTCACTACGTGCTGGGCTGGTCGACCACCGACCCCGCGGCTTCGTGCACCGATCGGCAGACGGCCCGCCGCGAAAAGGTAGTGTTGTGGCACCTCAACTATCACCCGGACGGCGGCCAGTTATTTTTTCCCAAAGACAAGAGCCCCTTCGTGGTGCCGGTCGCATTACCGGGAGATGATCTTGCCGTGGAGCAGCTGATTGCCTTTTGGTGTGACGGCAGCCGGGGCCTTTATATCCATCCGGGTATCTGGCACGACGGTATTTTCCCCGTGTCGGATCACCAGCGTTTCCTTGACCGCCAGGGCAGAGTCCACGCGCGGGTCAGTTGTGACCTCGCTTTGGAGTTTGGTCTTTATCTTTGCGTGCCGTTGACAGCACCTTGAGAGGGCCTGCCGGATTCTTGTCAGGCGTTTTGTCTCTTGCTGGGGCTGAGTGACAGGTAGATGCCGACACCGATAATGAGTGTGATACCGGCGACGGCCCACCGGTTTGGAATATCGCCGAACAGCCAATAGCCGAGCAGCACCTGCATGACGATTTCCGTATACAGAAAGGGCGCCAGCAAAGAAGCCTCGGCATAGTGGAAGGCACGAATCAGGAGCAGGTGACCGCTGGCACCGATGACACCGAGTGCGACCATCATTACAAAGTCCATAGGTGAGGGCGTCACCCAGATAAAAGGAACCAGAACGCTCATCACGACAAAGCCGCCCACACCCTGCCATGCCAGCATGACGAGCGGCGGGGTGTTGCCGCTGAGATGTCGGGTTGAAAGAAAGTACAGCGCAAAAAAGAATGCGGCAGCGAGTGCGAACAGGCTCTCCCATTGAAAGTTGCCGAATCCCGGCTGGACAATCAGCAATACCCCGCCCAGGCCAATCATGGCAGCAATGAGTCTTCCGGGCGGCACCTTTTCTTTCAGGAGCACGGCCGAGAGGATGACGATGATGACGGCGTCAAAAAAGATCAACGCGATGGCGTCAGCGAGCGGGATGGTGCGGATGGCGGCAAAGAAGAATATTGTTGCGCCCATCAGGCACAGTCCGCGTCCGACCTGCATCATCGGTGCGGGGGCGCTTAGTACTGAGCCGCCGTGCCGCCAGAGAGCGATTGGCAGCACTAACAGGAAATGAAAGAAAAAACGGGCCCAGACGAGCTGCAGCACGGGATAATCACTGCTGAGCATTTTCGCCAGCGCATCCATGAAGGGCACGACAATCATCGCCCCGACCATGAGGGCAATCCCCCGGTTTCTGTGAGAGTCAGAATTCAAGCGCACGGTACCGCCCGTGATGAATGTCGGGCTATTCTGACCCAAACCAAACTGTATCGACAGGTATCATAGTCAGTCCTAACAAATCAGCTTAAGCCGCCCCTGTTGAATGGATAGCAAGACCAGCGATGGGCGCGAGGAATTTTTCTGCCTCTATGGATAACTCCCAACCTCCTCGTGGCGCAGTTGCCGCGGTGGTGACGACCTACCAACCGGATCTGCAGACACTTGAGGCACAGTTTGCGCGGCTGGATGGCCAGGTGGATTCGCTGTTGGTGATCGACAATGGTTCAGCCGACGCGCAGCAGGTAGCGGAACTGGTGGCGAGATATCCCTCAGCCCGGTTTATCGGTGCGACAGAGAACCGCGGCCTGGGTTGGGCTCACAATAAAGGTTTGAAGCGAGCGCTCGATGAGGGTGCTGATGCCGTGCTGCTGCTTGATCAGGACAGTCTTCCCAGCAAGGGTATGGTGGATGCACTGCGGGTTGCTTTAAAAAAACAACGCCAGCAGGGCGTGCAAACCGCTGCGGTCGGCGCCCGATACCTTGGCACAGACCAGGGGCATCCGTCCTATTTCGTGCAGTTTGGCCGACTGCATTTTCGTAGGTGTTTCTGTTCCAGCACCAGCGCATCCAGGCTGATTCGTGCCGATATGCTGATCTCTTCCGGTACCCTTTTCGCGCGGGAGGCACTTGAGGCCGTGGGGTTGATGGATGAGGGGCTATTTATCGATCACCTGGACACAGAATGGTTTCTGCGCGCGGGAGCCCGGGGCTGGCAGTCATTCGGGGTTTGTGATGCGCTGATGGATCATGGACTTGGGGATCGAACCGTGCGCGTCTGGCTTGGCCGGTGGCGCTATCTGCCGGTACATAAGCCGTTTCGCTACTATTACGTGTATCGCAACAGTCTTCTGTTGTGGCGGCGCGACTATCCGAGCCGGCGCTGGAAGTACACCGATATGCTGCGCCTTGCCAAAATGTTCTTTGTCTTTGCGTTTTTCACCGGGCAGCGCCTTAGCAACATGGCCATGATGTTTCGGGGAATCCGTGACGGCCTGTCGGGCAAAACCGGCCGGCTGCCACAGGATTTGCTGCCATAGCCTAATCCCCGCAAAATAGCCCGGTCGGTTTAATGCTGACCTCGTCTGCCCAGCAGGTCTCATAGAGAAAATCTTTAAACCCATGCAGGTTTCGTTCCTTATTCCCGTTTACAACACCGATCCGGCGGTGCTCACGCTGTGCGTGAACAGCGTTCTGAAAGCGGCCGCTGATCATCACCAGGTGGTGATGGTGGATGACGCCTCCAGCAATCCCGAAACCCTCGCTTTTTTGGAGCGGTGTGACCGTGCAGGGCTGACCAATCTGAAAATGATCCGTACGGCCGACAATGCGGGGGTATCCCACGCGCTTAATGTGGCCGCGACAGAAGCCTCGGGAGATTTTTTGGCGCCGGTAGATCACGATGATGTGGTGGTGAGCCAAGGTTTTTCGCAGATGCTGCGCTGCCTTCGGTATCACCGTGCATCATGGGTTTATTCTGATGAGATTCAGGTTGATGCCAACGGCTTTCTCATCCGCCGGATGTACAAACCCGAGTACAGTCCGCAACTGCTGCGCTCGCTCATGTATATCAATCATCTCCAACTTTTCTCGCAAGAAATTTTTCGCAAAGTGGGCGGGTACCGCGAGGGCTTTGAGGGCAGCCAGGATCATGATCTGGCTCTTCGCATGAGCGAGGCCGTGGAGCCGGTTCACGCCGAGACCATTGCCTATCACTGGCGGATTCTTGAGGAGACCCAGTCGCGCTCCGGAGAGCAGATGGACCTAAAGACGATAGACCACAGCCAGCAGGCGCTACGCGAACATTTTTCGCGTATGGGTCAACCAGCATCTGTAGAGCCCGTCCTGCTGTGCCGTCATCCCGATAGCGAGCCGGAACCGATCGGGGTTTATAAATCCCGTTTAGAGCCCAATGACGCGTTGTCGGTGTCGGTCGTGATTCCCTGTCGCCTTGGTACCCGCAAGGTGGTCGATGGGAAGGAACTGATTTTGCTGGAGCACTGCCTGCAGGCGATTAGTCGATCATTGTCGGCGACAGACGATCGCGTCGCGGGAGGTCATGAAGTACAGATTGTTCTCGTTTTGAATGCGGAAGATGATCTCGCCAAAGCCGAGGAATCGATTCGTCGACATCATCTGGGTGGAATCGCCATTTGTGATGAGCCGGGTTTTGATTTTGCGCGCAAATGCAATTTGGGAGCGCAGAAATCAAGTGGCGATATCTTGGTGTTTCTCAATGACGATACCGAGATGCAGACGTCAGGCTGGCTTCATGACGTGGCATCGCTGCTGGAAGAAGAGGA
>CENX01061516.1_pt1 | contig 30045 bp, 23 predicted proteins | sample 361321 | NCBI WGS metagenome assembly CENX01 (sample SAMEA2619678, study PRJEB7988) | marine metagenome | isolation source: saline water (ENVO:00002010), including | reverse complement strand
TCGTTTGATGAATATCATGAATTATACGATCATTGTGAATTGGCAGATGATGGAGAAGTCCATAGAGAAATTATTGTTAGAGATAGAGGGGGACTTTCTGAGAAAGGAGAGCAATTCCTTTGTTCATGTGGAAGAGATTTTTCTTCAAGAACAAAACTTTGGAATCATATTGAAAATCCACCAGATGATGGTGAAAGTCATTTTATTATGTCTTAATTCAAAACTAATTGATAAATTTGGAATCAATAAACCAATTGTATTTCAGAAGAAGAACTGAGTTCAATAACTCCAGGGGGGCCACTCCATGTGATTTCATCATCTGATACAATCAACGCACCGTCGCCCTCGACATGTCCAAGAGTTGCTTTAACTGAAGCCCATGAACAGTAAAGGATAGCATTGTCACTAATTTTCCCCATCATTTCTGAAACAACTTTCGAATCTAGTCCCATTTCTTGATTCAATTCATCGATATATTCGGGATTAAGCAATCTTGTACCAGCCGCAGCGAAGAAGACGCTTACATCATGACCATCTGCAATAGCTTGTGCAGTACATGCTATTCCTACAATCGATTTTAAGGGATCATTTTTCGGTTCTGATACAAACTTGATGAAGTACTTCTTACTCATAATTTAGGCTCAATAATAGGGTTATTGATTAATTCGGGGAACGACTAATCTACAGATAATAAAGATATTAACTAATTTAGAGATAATGACATGCTCGATATGAAGACAATTATTCTTCTAATTCAAGCATTTTATCCTTCTACAAATAGGCCAATCAGATCTATTTGTTGAGTATCTGAAGTTCCTGATAGAATCACTAAACCAATTATTGCGAAGAAGGCAATGCCAAGCCATAGTATCAATTTAGGGTCATCTTCTGTTGACTTTCCATCTTGCATATAGAGACTAATCTGTTTCAACACCTAATGGTTTCGTTTACCTTCTAAGCGAAATTGCGGTATAATTGAATACGAGATTTGCCACCTACTTTTGTGAAAGAAGAAGATTGTTCGCTAGAAGTAGAATTTTCTATTCCTCAAAAAGAGGGTTTTTCAATAAAAAATATTGATGTGAAAATCAAGTCAGTTTTTTTGATTATTATATTCTTCATCTCTTTCTTAATTTATGATGATAATAACATAGATTATGGTGTAGATGGATGTAATAAAAATAGTTTTAATTCTCTTGAATTAAATGATTTTGAAGGAAATACAAATATCACATTTATTGCATTTGGAGATAGCCAAATTTACGAGGACAGGACAGTAGATCAAAATGATTTTCAAGTTATTGCTTTGAATCACTTTACAGAATTATTATCTTGGGAAGATGCTGGATTTTCAGAACTAGGTGAAATTGAAAATATCCGTGGAATAATCATGGCAGGTGATATAACACAAAATGGTAGAGATGGTAGAATGTTTAGTTATGATGAATATGGTGAATTTGTTGAAAGGTATGGATTATGTGGAAATAAACAAGTTAAGTATCCAATATACGAAGGTTATGGAAACCATGATTATTTTGAATGGAGTAATATCTTTTACAGAATTCCTGCAGATCATCCTGTTGCTGATTCCGTTGCAATAAGAAATGAATATCGTCCAGGTATAATGAATACTGCACCAAATATGGATGGCCATTATTCTTGGGAATGGGATGATTTTCACTTTATACAATTAAATCTCGCACCAACAGATATTGTCCCCGATTTAGAAGTAAATGGATTAAGAGATCCCAGAAATGCAATGACATTTTTGAAAAATGATTTGAAGGATAATATTGAGGGTACGAATAAAAAAGTAATAATTATCTCTCATTACGGCCCTTGGGAATGGAGAGAATGGGATGAAGAAAAAATCAATAATTTATGTACAGTAGTCGAAAACTATTCATCAAATATTGTTAGTTATATTCATGGCCATTCCCATTCAACTAGTGTTTATGATTGGTGTGATTTGACTGTTTTTAATTCAGGTACTCCTTATCATGAAGATTATAACAAAGACAATAGAGGAAGGTTCACATTATTTAGAATAAATGAAACGAATAATGATTCATTTGATCTATATGCTGCCGATGTCTCTTGGTCAACTGCAAATTACCAAGAAGGTAATGTTTCAAGTCTAGATTTACAAATGAAGGAATGGAAAGGATATCCATATCACGTGACTGTCTAACACTTCTGAAGAGCGGACCCACCGCGATTCGAACACGGGTTACAAGCTCCGCAAGCTCATGTGATATCCAGACTACACTATGGGTCCAATGAACGATGGACCCACGCTTTCGGTTTAACCCCCTCGGTTATATCGAATCATTCTGCTAATGAGTAAAGGCGTTTTCCTGTAGAACTATCTAGACGCCAATCTACATCATTAACATAACGAGGAATGAAGAAACCAACCTTTCGTGGAGTTAGGCCGTGGTTCCTCATACGTAAATCAATACTCAAATGAGCTACAATTTGACTAGCAGTACATTCTGGATTTGATCTAATATAACGTCGAATTTCCCTTTTCAAGCGTTCTTCTCTAGCCTGCTTTTGATTGCCCATGTATGTATTTGGTCTAGAGAATATTTGAACAAATTGAGGGGGGACCCCGGGGCCCTCAAATTCAAGAAGAAATTTCTAGGGGAAGTAATGTCTTCCATCTTGATTCTGCTAATTTCTTTGAATTGGGTCCAGTACGTGGTAACGGAGTCTTATTGGTTAATTTTCCATGCATCCCATGGACACCAAATTTGATTCTTAATTCAATCAAACGATCTCGTTCTGCGACTATTTGCATTTCATCTTCAAGATCAAATGTTGAGAAAACATCTTCTCGACCTTGATTGTGAATATGTAATTGACCTCCTGCCATTCTAGCTCTAGGAGAGAAATCATGATCTTCTGGATCATCCATCCATACATCTACGTCAACGACAATTCGATCTCTCAAAGTTGCCTTCTTGATTTCAATCGAGGTCGCCATTGTCCTCCCCAGTCGTCTTTAGTTCTAAGGGATTCCTTTCGTAGAAGTGATCAGAGCATACCAACTTCAAGAATTACAGGAACCAAAATAATGAATTCTACTTCTAATTCCCAATCATTTCCAGGATCTGGATCTATTTGATCAATCAAATCAGGATCAGCTTGATCTGCAGTGAGTTTCCAAATCCATTCACCCTGGCCAAATCTTGCTCCAGGTTCCAAAAGCAATTGTTCTAACAATGCATCGGGAGAATCTGCAGTATATGTTGTTGGTTCATTTGGAAATGGATTCATATCAGTTCTTTCAATTGATCCACTAGAATTTGTTGTAGGAGAATCTTGTTTTGTCTCCACTTTTGCATTCCAACCAGAATCAGGTACTGAAACTAGCATCGTAAAATTATCTTCAGGCCATTGAGCAGGAACTATGTCTCTAGCGAGTGTTAAAGTTCCGTTGAATCCAAAAATCCGAGAACCTTGTGAAGGGACATGCGAAATCTCGTATGATTCACCTTGTTCCAGGTATCCATCCCAAGATACTGTCATTGTCTGTTGGCGCCAAGTCACGTTGAAAGATCTCTCTAAAATTCGAATTTCCCAAGTTGTAGTAGAGGTTGCTCCTTTGTCATCAATGACTGTCAATGAACCTCTGATATCACCAGAAGAATCTGCCAAGAAGGACAATGTAGAATTTGTATCATCGACATCATTTTGGAAATTTCCATCACTATTCGTATCTTTAGACCAATCTCCATCCCATTTGTATTGTAAAACTCCATTCTCAGGATCAGTTGATGATGATCCGTCTAATGTAACAATTGTTCCAGTTTTCACCGCTGTTGGCCCAGATATTGCTGCTACAGGTAATGCATTAACGTATATTGAAACACTGATAGAATCTTCTCCACCAACATCATTGACAACTGTCAACTGGACCTCAAATCGCCCTGGTTCGTTGAATACTTGACTTACATACCCATTAGATGAATTTCGTTGAGCTACTCCAAAGTCCCAAAGATATGATGTAATTAATGTAGGATCAGGAGTAGTAGATGAACGAGCATCAAAATTGACTGCTTCACCAACATGAATACTGTCTACATCTACCTCTAATCGAGCAGTAGGAGATACAGGAGCTAAAACTCCAGTACATCCTGCCAATGAAACACTAAGAAGAAGTATGATTAGAAGGCTTCCGGTTAGACCCCGTATGTCCTTCATATCGTCGACTCTGCGTTTTTATCGTTTAGCCCTGACGCTTGATTGACTCAAATAATGTAACATTTCGACTATTCGAGTAAACGCGATGAATGAAAAACGGTCGATTCTAAGGAAGGCCCATGGTAGAGGACCCGTTCAGTGGATTTAGGGTTCTTGCATTCGACCTAGAGACTACAGGATTGGATACACGACGAGCTAGAATTGTTCAATATGCTCTTGTAGGAAGTGATAGCCAAGGAGATATCATTTCTGTTAACAAAATCATTGATCCAACATGTAAAATTCCAACTGAAGCGAGTTCAGTCCATGGAATATATGATGAGGATGTAAAGGGAAAGAAAGTTTTTTCAGAACATGCAGAAGTAATTTATGAATTATTAAATGATTCAGTAGTAATCGGACATAATGTTCTGAGATATGATTGGCCACTGCTAACTGCTGAATTTACCCGAATCGGACAATTACCCCCAAAACCTCATGCTACAATCGATACTCTCAGATTGGCAAAACGGCTCCGAATTCCCGGAAGGCATGATCTTGGAACATTATGTCGTGGAGAAAATATCTCATTGAATAATGCACATGATGCTGCTGCTGATGCAGGGGCAACTCTTCTACTTCTATGGAGATTAATGGCTAAACATCCACGACATTTTCACCGATCTCCTACAGAATTAGAAAGTTGGATTTTAACTGGTGATTCAGAAACTAATTCTCTCGGCCCAGGATTAGAAGATCTAGAATCATTAGAAGGTACTGGAGGAAAAATACGCAAAAATAAGGATAGATTAATTCTCAATTTTGGGAAATATCGATCGAGAGACTTGCATATTATTGCAGCTGAAGATCCAGGATATATTCGATGGTTATGTTCACCTTCAGGCCCATTGAGTGAAGATGCTCGAAAATTAATCAAAGAAATTCTTTAGTTTATTTTCTATCTCTAATTGATTCTAACAATGGGGTCCAAGGTAGAACTTCACTCCAATCTCCCATAGCCCATGGACGTGAATTTGAGCGAATAGAACCAAGAAATACTGCACCACGATGATCTGATTCCATGACAGATCTCATTTGATCTAATGATTGCCCCTTACAAACTATACCAACTGTTTTTCCTGAAGGAATAATTCCACCGTCCTCATCTTTTGAAGTCAATAATTCTACCATACACGCTCCACTATCTGAATCGAACTGTAAAACAATTGCTACTTCATCACGAAATAAACCTTCACTGGCAGGTAGGGTACCATTTGTTCTTGAATAAAACCAAGAAGGACACCAAGCTTTCCATTCGCAAAAACGGCATGCATCTTCATTTGGGTTTGCCTCCAAAGGTTCCTTTGTTATCGCCATACCTTCCCATGCTCTGAATGCATCATCCAAAACTGAAGGCCCTTCTGCCTCATACACCTTCGGTCCTGCAGAATACCATCCTTGAGCACGAACTCGAGGAGCATTTGGATTAATTTCCAATAACATATCACGATAAAATCGTAACTGGCGGCTCACAGTATCGTAAAGACCTCCGGTAGGCATTTTTCCAGTCTTCAAATCAGCAACAATCCATCCGACAGGATTTCTATCTTCATCCAACTCTTTTACTAACAAATCAAGTCGACCCATTAGTCTCCCACATGAAGATCGAAGTGTTCCTTCAGCGGCAAGAACAGTATCTTGAACCATTCTCCATTGTGCTATTGAGACTTCGGACATGCGAACTTTGCCAATCTTTGCATTTGAAATCATGAGATTTAAGGAACCTATCAATAAATCATGGGCTCGAATAATTTCTCCATCCTTGAATGCAGGATGTCTGGGTGTACCCATGAAAATGTCTTTCTCTTTTTGCCAATGAAGATCTAAAATCGCTTTAGCTGTTGGTGGAAGCCATCCTACCTCGTCAGCATCTCTAGAACTAATATCTAAATTGCACATATCTTCGACGCTGTCATGAACGGCTGTACCGATGGTTGCTGCCATACCTGCCTTACGAGGTAGTCGTTGTCTAGAGAGCCAATACTTCCTAGGACAGGATTCATAATTATTCCAAGAAGATGGTGAAAGTTGGTGTGCTGGGACTGTCATATCGTCTCCCCCTTGATACGACATGTAACGGCCCAATGATTAATTCCACCGACACATTCGGAGTGTCATGAGCACCCCTCCAATTCTGAAAGTCAGCGAAACCGTGGATGCCGAAGGAGCATTAGTAATCACTTGTTTCCCTTCTGTTGGTTATGTAACGTCAATCGTAGCACACTATCTTGTAGAGCAGCTTGATCTTACTTTTGTTGGAGGAGTTAGAGCATCGGGATTGCCTGCAGTGTGTCTAGTAAAGGATGGACATCCAATGCCTCCTCTAAGATTCTACTCTGGTGAACCTGTTTGTAATGTTGATGGATGTGATAAATTGATTCTTATTGTTTCTGAGATTCCAATCAAAAATGAGATGGCCTTGCCTTTGAGTGAAGTACTTCTTGATTGGTCGAAGAATGCAAAGGTTGCTGGAGGGGTACTAATTGACTCGTTTTCGCATACTGATGAACACGCTCATGAAATCATTGATGATGACGAATCCGATGAAACCCTACTAGGTATTGGGGCAACACCGGCAACTAGAAAACGTCTAGAAGAAATGGAAATTCCTCTCTTGAAACAAGGTGTAATTGCTGGAATGACTGGTTTATTATTGGGTGAATGTCGTCGACGTGGGCTCGATACTTTCGCTATTCTTGCTGAAGCCAATGGACCTCCTGGGGCTGGGCTTCCTGATGCGAGAGCTGCAGCAAGAATTATTGAAAAATTGGATTTACTATTCCCTAATCTATCATTACCAACCGATCCTTTGATCGAGGAAGCTGAAAGAATTGAAGAACAAATTCGAGAAATGCTGGAAGCCCATCTTGGAAAATTAGAGGAAGAAGCTGAATCTTCTCAACCATCTGGAATGTTGTATGGATAACTAAATCCAATCATCTAAGGTTCCTGTCTTCTGGGAAGAAATTTCACTCGAATCTGATTTGTTTACTAGAATCAAAAGATCTTTCTCTGAGAGAATTTTAACACCCAAATTCTGTGCTTTTTCTAATTTAGAACCTGCAGATTCTCCGGCCACGAGATAGTCAAGATTTCCAGAAACACTAGAAACCACTTTACCGCCCACATTTTTGATATCTTCAGCAATTTCTTTTCTGGAACGAGAAAGGGATCCTGTGATACAAAACGATAGTCCCTCAAGTAGTCCTCCTAATTTTTCACCTTCATCAGTAACAGTAATTATTTCTCTAAGTTCATCAATTAGTATACGTCTCTTTATGATTCCGTCTCTGAAAATCAATGCAACCTTTTCTCCGATTCCATCTATCTCAGTTAATTCTGAATTTTCTCCTTCATCTACCCAATGAAGAAGTTTCTCAAGTGATCTAAAATGCTGAGAAATCGATGTTGCAACTTCTGGCCCGATTCTTTCTAAACCTAAAGCATGAAGGAATTTAGCTAAATTCAGTGTTCTAGTTTTATTTAATTCACTAATCACATTATTCGCACTTTTATTTCCCATTCTATCTAATTCAGATAATTGATTATGAGTCAGACGGTACATGTCGGAAATTGATGAAATTAATTCATTATCGAGTAGTGTTTCAATTAATTTCTCCCCGATTCCATCTATTTCCAAAGAACGGCACCAATATGTTAGGGATCTAGCAGTTCTAGCATCACAATCTAATGATAAACATCGAAGAAATGCTCCTTCCATTGTTAAACTCCGTTGACAAGCAGGGCAAATTAGTGGAATTATAATTTCTCGATGGTCTAATGTGCCTGAAAATTTAGTTCCATCTGCATGGTATCTATTTTGTAAATCGTTAGATGAAGCCGGGCCTAAATTTTCAATAATTTTTGGAATAACGTCTCCACGTCTTGTAATCTTAACTTTATCACCAATTTTTATTCCTAATCTTTCAACTTCTCCAACGTTATGTAGTGTTACATTTTCTACAGTTACTCCTCCAACCATTTGAGGAGCTATTCTAGCAACTGGTGTGACCGTGCCTGTTCTACCAGTCTGCCAATCAACATCTAATAAAACAGAATGAGCTTCTTGTGATGGAAATTTCCATGCTAATGCCCATCTTGGATGATGAGCAGTAAACCCTAATTCTTGACGGTTTTCCAATTCATCAACTTTGAAAACAATTCCATCAATTTCATATTCATATGAGGGACGTTTCAAACTCCATTCTTTTGTATACTCGATCATTTCATCTTGAGGAGTTTCTGACTGGAAAATTTTCCAAGGTGCGGGTTCAATTCCAGCCTCCTGTAACCATTCTAGTAATTCACTATCGTACTTAGCTATCGGGGGGTCGGAAGGGAATTTTACATCATAGGCGCAAAATACCAAATCAGAAGCTTCTGCTTTTCCATCTCCATGTTTTTGACGCAAAGCACCAGAACATAAATTTCGAGGATTGGGGGAAACATCGCTATATTTTTCTTCGAATATTTTCAAAGGCATGACAACCTCTCCCCTCACATGTATTGTATATGGATGGTTTAGACGAGTAGGGATATTCGCTACCAACTTTGCATTCAAAGTGACATCTTCACCTCTTTCACCACTACCTCTTGTGGCTGCACGATGTAAATTTCCAGAAATATATTCAAGAGATAGTGCTGAACCATCTAACTTTGGTTGAGCCAAATATCGTTTACTTCCAGAAGTAGATTGTGTTACAAAATGGGTTATGTCATCATCAGTAGTTCCCTTATCAAGTGAAAGCATCGGAAACATATGCTCGACTTTCATAGTCCCAGGTAATGGTTCAGGGCCTACTCGATGTAGAACTTCATTATCATGATCTAATTTCTTTAATTCATCCCAAAGAGAATCAAATTCTGAATCAGAAATTTCGGGAGCAGAATGGTTGTAATATAATTCGGAATGTCGGGCTATCTCGGCAGATAGAAACTTGATGCGCTCATCCACTGAATCACTCATGGTTACACCCGCCTAGATGTTTCATCAATGGTTGCCTATTTCACTCATCTGGTTGCAAGAATGGATAGTCCCAATCATGTGAAGGAGATAATGTCCTCTTTACGGATCTTGGACTGATCCAACGAAGTAGATTAAGCGGGCTTCCTGCTTTGTCATTCGTTCCACTTGCTCTAGCTCCACCAAACGGTTGTTGAGCAACTACTGCTCCAGTTGGTTTGTCATTAATGTAGAAATTACCTGCAGTGAATCTAAGTGCTTTGAAAGCAGTTTGAATATCTTCTTCTTCATTTGCAAATATCGAGCCTGTCAATGCGTAAGGTGAAGCATTATCACAAATCTGTAAAACATTCAAAAATTCAGAATCTTCGTAGATAAAGATAGAGAGTACGGGTCCGAAAATTTCCTCAATCATGGATTCGTAATTCGGATCTTCACAAACAATAACTGTAGGTTCAATGAACCAACCTTCTGAATCATCACTACCTCCTCCACAAATAATTCTACAATCAGGATCTTCTGTTGCTCTACTAATGTACCCTGAAATCTTGTCAAATGACCTTTGATCAATTACTGCAGTCATGAAATTTGTAAAATCTCTGGCGTCACCCATTGTTATCTTTCCGACTTCTTCTACAAATTCACCCTCAATAGATTCCCAAACAGAACGAGGAATATATGCACGACTAGATGCACTACACTTCTGTCCTTGGAATTCAAAAGAACCGCGAAGTAATGCAACTATCAAACCACGATGATCACAGTTTGGGTGAGCAACGATGAAATCTTTTCCACCTGTTTCACCTACAATTCTAGGATAGGACATAAGACTGCCAAGGGACCCCGCAATTCGCTCCCATAATCCATTGAAAGTCTCAGTAGAACCCGTGAAATGAACACCAGCAAAATGGGGGTTTTGTAAGGCTGCACTAGTGATATCAGCACCAGAACCGGGTAGGAAATTTATGACACCAGGGGGTAAACCAGCTTCCATCATTAATTGCATCATTACATAATTTGAGTGAATTGAATTACGACTAGGTTTCCATATTGCAGTACAACCTACAATTGCAGGAGCACTAGGAAGGTTTGCAGCAATACTGGTGAAATTGAATGGAGTAATTGCTAGAACAAAACCTTCCAAAGGACGGATTTCAGTACTATTTTGTACTCCATCAGGAGAAATCAATGGCTGAAAATCATCATGGAAATTTCTAGCGTAATATGTGTTAAATCTCCAGAAATCAACCAATTCACAAACTGCATCAATTTCTGCTTGGAATGCAGTCTTTGATTGGTTCAACATGGTCGAAGCGTTGGCTTTAGCCCTCCATGTAGTAGCAAGTAAATCTGCAGCCTTCTCAAAAATTACACATCGCTCTTCAAGACCCATCTCAATCCAATTCGCTTGAGCTTCAACAGCTGCTTGACATGCAGCCTCCATTTCTTCAGGGCCTGCAAGATGTACATTTGCCAACACATGACCATGCTTATGAGGGATAACTTGAGTCATTATATTTCCAGTAAATATCTCTTCACCATTGATAACACATGGAATTTCAGTCACGTGACTCATTTGCCGATCCATTTCTGCTTGAAGTTCTATACGCTCTGCACTTCCCGGAGCATATGAGAGAATAGGTTCGTTATCTGGGTGGTCGGACATGTCTCTACCTTTGGTAGACTGCATTTGAATTATTCCTCGCCTTGAAGAATCGCTTCTATATCTGCCCATTTTCCAGTGACCGCTGCCTCTATTCGAAGAGTTGCTTGTTCTAGATCTTGTGTAGAGCCGCCAATTGGTAATGGGGCTAAAATCCACCAACCTCGACGTTGTAGAACTATGCGTGTCCCCCCTTTCCAACCTTTCCAAACTATATTTTCCCAATCAAAAAAAAACCCATCAGCACTTAATCGATCTTTGGTAACTGCATATCGCTTTGGAACCAATTGGAGAACAAGCATACCACTCAATATAAGAGGAAAAAGAATAAGTTGGATTTCAGGAATATTTAGGATTGGATTAAGTAAAACAGGGATAATTGCCATAACTAAAATTGTAATTACATTTGCCCAATTTCTCTCATATTCCATTCGAACTGTAGTTGACCACGCATATCCTCCTCTAGGCAAATTTCCTAAGAATGGTACTTCTCTTTCCATTGTAAAATATCTGATACCATCAAATATCACAATGGCTGATACAAAACCAATTGCAACAAATCCAACAGTTGATGATCCATCATTGATTAAAGTCGATATTTCAGACATTTAGACACCTATTCTTCAGTAGATTGACGTTGACGAATCAATAGTATTGTAGCTATAACTATCACAATTAATGGGAGTATTACTCCAGGGGACAATAAAGTGACAATTAGAGATTCATCATCTGCATTTGAATCAGCAACATATGGGACCTTAGGGTCATCATCATCATCATCTGTTAGTCCATCATTATCGTCATCATTATCCTCAATTAGAGAAGTACCACAATCACTTTCCAATGAATCAGGGCGGCCATCATCATCGGTGTCTTGCCAAGCACATCGATCCAATGGGAAATCATCTAAGTCATCTGGTAAGCCATCATTATCGTCATCATCGTCGAATTCATCAGGCCCACAACGGCGTAGTTCAACAGGATCGAACCAGGGATTATCTCCAGATGATGGGCATGTTTCAATGAAATCAAGATCATTGTCAGAAGGAAGTACTTCAATCAAAATTGAGGCTTCGGCAATTCCTCCAGAGACATCTCGAACTGATACTGAAATAACAAAGTCGCCTACTTCATCTGGATAGTATGTGAACTCCACAGCTGTCCCTATTTCCTTAGAAACAGATTCCCCAACAGGTGAAGATGTCCAAGAAACGAGTAGTGACGATGAATGACCTGGATCTTGGTCGGATGCCAGTACTTTCATACTCAATTCTTCATCTATATGAGTAACAAATGCATTTACTGGGCTGATAATTGAAGCCTCCGGATCATGGTTAGGTGATAAAGAAAGAACAATCTCTGTCGAAATACCATCTCCAATATTTATGTCGGAGTTAATCGGGAGGAATCCTGTAGAAAATGCTTCGATATTTGCTTGATTTGTTGAAAGATCTAAACTTTCTGATACCATCCTATGTACGATTGTAGCATATTCTCTCTGAGAGACAGGGATTGATTGTTCATTCATTGAAGGATGAAAAATAGGTACTCTAATTTCTGCTTCTCCGGATGATATCACTGAACCATCTAAATCCTCTAAAATAATCAATCTTGATTCTCCAATCTTCAATACGGCAGGATCAGTGATAGAAATTTGTCCTTGCGGTTCAGAAGAAATTAATGCGGCCTCATAACTAAAAGCAGTAGACATCAACTCTACGTCTCCACTAATTGTACTTTCAACAACATGGAAAGGTAAACTCTGACCTAAGATAGATAACGGGGCATTAATTGTGGAAGAAAGAATCTTTATTGGAGGATTTTCTAAATCATCTTTGTCACCCATTAATTCTAATCCTGTAGCATAACCATTCACTAGGATAGATGTCAGAGTTAGAATTCTTGACGTACTTCCATCGATATACAATGCTACCGCTGCTCCTCCACCACTATCTATCTCTAATCCAGTAATGCTACCTGATGACTCCTCAAATAAGGCGCCGGTTGAAGCGATTACTTTGCCCCCTGTAATATTTAATTCTCGAACGTATCGAGACATTAACGCAGGTTCAGATGAGGCATTATACACGCCTCCAGTGACAGATAAATCTCCTGTATCTTCCAAGAATAGAGCTGCACGACCTGTGTGGTTTGTAGCATCTAGATTAGTCACATTTCCTGTTGCTGATTGTAACCAAATTCCATGTCCATTTCCATCTTCTAATGAAACTCCTTCAAATTCAACCTCAGATCCAAAAGCAACAATACCTTGTTGAATACATGATTCGAAAACAGTATCTGTAACAAATAATCGACTTGAACTTGAACCGGAAAGACATGTTGAGGAACCTAGTATTCTTGAATCAGAAATTACAACAGTAGAGGATGTAATCGATTCAATGGGAGCACCATTTAGTAGTGTTCCTTCTAAAGATAATTCTCCATTATTTGCCACTATGATAGGTCCACCAGTTATTTGGCCACCAGAAATCTCTGCATTGCCTTCAATTCTTACTTCTAACCAATCATAACCTGTAATAGTTGCATCTTCTGAAATAAAATCTCCTTGGACTCCAAGAGTCATCATTGAACCAATTCTTAGAGAAGATTGGGGAAGAAGTTGCAAAGTAACTCCTGAAGGAACAATTAGATCTCCTAAAAGATGAACCGGAGAGAATTGTGGCTCTATTCGAGTCCATTCTGTTAACGTCCCTGAAGATAATGTTGAGACACTGATATCTCCTTCAAAACTAGAAATTGTGTCCCATGATCTAAGACTCTCGACCCCTTGTTGACGTGCAATAATAGTCACAATACCAGTGGTGGAATTTCCACTCTCAAGGTATTGGGCTGAAATGACTGTTCCCGATGCAACACCATCAGAGCCCGTGCTCATTTCTAACGCCCCTACGATTACTTGGGCACCATTAACTGGAAATCCTCTATCTAAAACCCGAGTTTTTATTGAGGATTCAACATGTACAGATGCACCTGATTCTAAAGAAACTATATCGTCGATACTTCCCAATACAGTAAACATACAATCAGGACCTACGTCTATTGATTGGATGAATTTTCCAGTAGCTTGAGCAGTCTCAGTACAATTCACGGTGATTGGTTGATCAACAATTAAATTTCCAGTATATGCAGTTGAAGGGAAACTAGAACCATGTTGACTAATTCCTCCACTTATTTTCCCACCTTCTCCATACAAAGTTCCACCATTAGAGATATATTCAGCAGAAGCAACAAGAGAAAGTGTTGAATTTAGGAGTTGAAGTGTTCCTCCAGATTGGATTATCAAATCTTCAGGTAGAGAATAATTTCCATTCTGTAGAATTGCTGTTATTCCAGTTCCGATAATCCAATCACCCGATGAAGGTAGAATTGGGATTTGGATTGTTGATGGACTGGATGTAAGACGAACTGTTGTCCCAATTCCATTTTTAGAAGCAGTGACTAATGTTTCACCAGTTTCTAAAATCGGTAAATTTACAATTCCAATAACATCTGAATTTTGTGTGAATCCAAAACTCTCCACATTTGCATCTTCAATAGATTGGCCACCTAAATCTGTGATAGATATTTCAGCCTCTATGAGCCGATGAGAATCTACCATGTTTACTCTCGTGGATGCTGAACCACCCCAATTTAGACTCCCATCACCAAATGCATCGCTTTGAGCAGCAGTTGCAAATGAAGGGAGGTTTCGAATCGTGGCGATAGATCCATCCATCATTTCTAATGTGAAATCACGATGATTCGATGCGTTCCATGAATCAATATGCACATGAGGGCCATTGTCCCAAAGAGATGAACCATTCACAATCTCGATTCCATGATCTGAATCAGCGGTAATCAATGATGAAACTTGGAGAGACCCCCCATCAACATAAATCGACGCGCCTCCATCTCTACCTCCTCCATTCACATCAAGCTCATTGGCACTAATCGTTGCATCTTGATTTACTTTCACTCCTTGGTACCATCCACTTGCTGAAACGTTCTCTATGTCTATATCTGCCCAAATAGCACGAATACCAACAGATGTTCGGTCAGAGGACATATATGGTCGAGATACATCAACAGATGAGAGATAATGAGAACCTGAGAGGAAATCTAAAGCAGTTGTAGAAGTTGATGATCCTATTATGGTAATGGAAGATAAATTTGATTCATCATTTCCAAGAATGGCTCCTTCTGATTCTGTAGACCAATTTGAGTTAGATGCATCGATAGATATCTGGCCAATAGCATCAATGATTTGATTTGATACTTCCAGATTTACCTCACTTAATTCAATTAATCCTTGACCACGAGCAACAATACCTTGACTATAATTAACGGCTGTAATATTGTGTAAATTTAGTGTTCCAGAAACATCGAGATAAAACGCAGGAGTATTAGCAAAATTACCGAATGCAGTAACGCCTTGAAGAGAACCTGAACTTAGATCTACTGAGCGTAAAATGGTTCCAAGGGAAGATTGTGGATCAACAGAAACATTAGCAATATCTGCTCCATTCACTGAACTCCAGTCAATACCAATACCATTTGTGCCTGAAAATTCGACAGAATGGAAAATCACGTTTGCTGTACCTGATTGAGAAATACCAACATTTGAATCATGGAGTACTAAACTATCAACTTCAACATTTGAACCGGAAGAAATCTGAATCCCGACACCGATATCATTGCCATACAAAATTGTTGCATCTAACGTTGATGCACTATCAACAAAAACAATGGATGAGGAATTAGTAGAATTAACTTCGGGAATTGATACACTGGATGACTTTATTGACAAACAACTTGATGCTGCATCATTACAATTTAGAGAAGATGATTCGGGTACCGTCAAAGAACCTCCATCTAGATTCCATCCAATCTGAACATGACTAGCCATCGGTTCAGAATTTGGTGAAATTGTAGCAGTTCCAGCAATGTCAAAACCTCCTCTAGCATACTCAATTAATACATCATCAATCAATAAAGAACCGCTACTAACTATCTGAATCCCTTGCCAAATAGGTCTATCACTGGTAGGATAACGAAAAGATCCAAAGATATGTGGAATGGAATTATTGGAAGATTCGATAACTAAGGTTCCTTCAACAATTATAGAAACATCTTCAGTTACATTCACTTCAGCATTATCTGCAATTGTTAAGGTAGACCCTGAAGTAACTGTAACTGTCGAATCGACAATAATAGAACCTGACCAGACAGTGTTTGAGTTGATGACTTGATTACCGCTTACAGACACCAAATGAACTGAAGAAAGACTCAGCATCAAAAAGCCGATCAGGTACACCAAGGTGCGCTGCATACCCTCTGATACATGCGCTCTCTCTTATCGATGCCGGGGACTGGTCACTCTAGAGAAGCATTGGTGGGTCCGCCCGGATTTGAACCGGGGTCTGACGGCCCCCAGCCGCCAAGTATTGGCCAAGCTAACCCACGGACCCTTGTTCTTCAAGCGTTGAGATTCAAACTTCCCTAGCTACACTGAATGGTGCAATATCGTCAATTAGATCGATGTGTGACACAAACATTCGTCTACAGCAATATCGCTGGATTCCTAGGTCTGTTAGAACTTCACCGGGATCTTCTCCCGCATTGGTACGCTCTGAATATTGATCCCATAGGTGAGCAATCACTTTCCCACAACTAAAACATCTTACTGGTATTAACATCTTGATCACCTGTATGACTTCTGCCATTTCTTCCGTGCACCGCGTCCCATTTGGTGTTTGGGTTCCTTTCGGCGTGGATCGTTAACTAACAAACTTCTATCAAAACGAAGATATTCTGCTTTGAGCTCTTCATCTTCGCCATCTTTTCCACTATTCCAGTGAACAAGTCCGCGCGCTATAGCAGTTCGAATCGCATCTACTTGGCCCATGATTCCGCCACCTTGAACGTCAACACTAATATCAACTTTTGATAACTTTTTCATTGCATCAGCAATTTGTAATGGTTCCATAGCCTTCAAGCGAGCCATTTCTGGTTCCATGATTCCTATAGGTGCACCATTTACTCGAACACGACCTTGGCCCTTCTTTACGTTAGCACGAGCGATAGCTGTCTTCCTTTTACCACTAGTCTGAACGCTTTTGATTTTCTTCTTTGCCATCACTCATCACCTCCAAATCTAGTTGTGTCAGCACCTAGAGCCTTTGAAATGTCTCCTAATGTTACGAAATTATTTGGCAAACCCCGATCAAATGAAGAGGATTCGCCCCATTCATGTCCATCTGGAAGGTCACCAGAAAGATTGGTTGGAGTTCCAATTTCTACTCGAAGGTTCTTGAGTGCTGTTCGGCCGGATGACGTTCTTTGGTATGGAAGCATTCCACGTACTGTGCGCTTCAGAATCCTATCGGGCATTCTTGGGAAAAATGGCCCCTTACGAGGATGATTGAGTTCCCTCTTTGATTTGTAATCTCTGAGAACCTCGGTCTTCTTACCACTTACTACTGCTTTCTCAGCATTTACAATAATTACTCGGGCTCCATTACCTGCCTTAGCAGTGGACAATAATTGCTTAGCTACGTGACTAGCTAACCTACCCAGCACCTTATCTGATGCATCGTAAACATAAGTGACTTCAGCCAAGGATATGCACCCCCGTTCCTTTGGGATTCTCGTTCATCAGCTCGTGGATAGAAATCACTCTTCCACCTGCTTCTTCGATCTTGACTCGAGCACCAGAGCTAACACTGTAAGCTGCAACGGTGCGCTTTCCGGACACCAAACCACTGCCTAGTAGCTTACCTGGTACTAGGACTACTGCGTCCTCAGGCATATGTCGCTCTAGACGACTTAGGTTTGGTTCAGCCCAGTTGCTACGGCTCTTTTCAAGCCTCTGCGCAACGTCTCGCCACAGTGCAGAACCAGTGGACCGAGTCTGGGCTTTTAGGTCAGAGATCAACTCTACCAGGCCCTCATTGGTCTTCGTGTTTTGTCTTGCCATGTAACTCCCTCGACGTTTGGGGATTCGGGCGACCGGCCCTTCCGATATGAACCCTTTGAGAGAGAACGCATTACTGCTAACCTAGAAGAAAAAGGAGGAGGCGAATCATTCATGCCCTCTGGCCAACCTGCGAGGGGCATGGACAACTGGATGGACATGATGACCGAGGCAATGACTGGCGATCAAACTGATGTGGTAGCAACTCATCGATTACTAACTCAATGTCAAGATGCTGCAATGAAAGAAGTACAGATGCTGTTGCAATCTTCTGAAGATGTTTCACAAGCAATGGTTTCCCTGTATGGGGCTCTTTCAGCATATGTACAAACTGTTACAATTCGTGCTAAGGCAGAAGGCGCTGAACCAGGAGATTTAGATCATGCTTTCAGAACGGGACAATCATACGGTGTTTCTTGTGTGTTGAATCATCTTATCGATGATTTAGTAGACCCAAATGCAGGATCAATTCTAGCCAGTTTAGATGAATTCAGTGATTCCCTGCATAATGAAATTACTACAGGAGTTGAAGACGCAAACTTAACTGTAGAAGTTCTCGATGCCAAAGGCAACATGATCTGATTCGGCGATGCATTAATTTGTAACACAATTGCTATTCTTTCTGTGACATCTGCCTATCAAAAGTATACTGTAGCGAATCTAAAAGAAGAACTCAGAGAAAGAGGGCTTCCTATTTCCGGTAATAAATCTGTACTAATCGAACGTTTGATTCATGATGATAACGAGCAAAACCAAGAAGAAGAAAAAATTGAATTCGAATGTGCTTCTTGTGAATCAATTCTCAGAATTTCTGCAACGCATAAAGGTAAAGTGAAGTGCCCTAGTTGTGGAGAAGTTCAACAAATTAATGCCTCTAAGAAAATCACTAATTTACAAAAATTACCTAACTTAGAAAATCTAAATCCATTTAATAATCTAAGTAATCGAAATCAACAAGCTACAATTATTTCTGGTATTGGAATTCTCCTTCTTATCGCTTCAGGATTTACCTTCCTTCAGTCACAAAATATTGGGTATGAAGGTAATGAACATACATTAGATGTGCCATACGACGAGTTGGAAACAACTACATGGAATTGCGAAGATGGGACTCAGGTGATGTTACTCGATGTCAACAATGGAGTGATAGATTGCCCAGATGGATCGGATGAATGGTCGGAAAAAATGCTAGCAATGATATTCCTTTCATGTTGTATTCTTTTGCCATTATCTGTGATTATGGGATTAATTGGATTATTTACTGGTCAATTGTATGATTCATCAAATATCGTTAACGCGTTAACCAATACAGAAGGTGAAGTGGTAAGTAATGTATCTGAATCAGTAAGAAATGATTCAAGATTAGCGAAGATGATAAGAATTGGGGGGATTACAATATCATCTTCAGTTGTTGCAATAATTGGGATTGCAATCTTAATTATATGTATTCTATTCATTTACGCAATCTGGCTGTTACTCACTGACCCTACACCTAATCCATGGTAGGTCTAGAATTTCGAAGATTTGCAAATTTTGAATTCTACAGTAAGATGTTAAATCCATAGTTAAAGAAGAAAGGTTCGGGATGAGGAAAGGGCAGTGCCGATTCCTCACCCCGAGGACAAATGAACCCAAAGGGCATCTAGTAGCTATTATTCTTCAGAATGGTCTGCTGAATCCATTGTTGCAGCATACCAAACCATCAAACCAAAAGCAACTTTGTTTACTGAGTCTGCTAGGTTGTACAGGATGTTTAGTCCATCGATGTTAGGATCGTCTCCTGTACCCATGAAGTAACCTATAGGATAGATTGCCCATCCTACTGTTAAAATTCCAGCCATTGCCTTGAAAGCAAACTGTGTTGACTCAGATGCTGTAGCAGCACTCTTCTGAGCTTCTCCACCCCATACTTCGTACATGATGTAGAACCAAGCAGCACATCCGATGAAGAACATGACCATTTCCATTCCTTCAACCAAACCTCCTGTTCCAGACTCTGCTTCTCCCAAGTATCCTGTAATCAACATCAACAGAGATGCTCCGAACAAGCGCCAGAAAAGAGCTGCTGTTGCGACTCCTACTGCTGCTAAAATCAGATAGAATTCAGTGACTTGTAGAGGGACTGTGATTAGCCAATCAACGTATCTTAACACGATTGGACTCTGTCCGTTGCCCATAGCAAAGGTGGTTGCCCATGCATCGCGCATGTATGTGTAGTGATACCATGCAACACCTGTTACAAGTGCTGCAACTGTCATGGATGTTCGCCACTTTGGAGCAACACTCCCTCGTTCAAGAACGAAGAATGCTGTTGCAGCAAACATCATTGCTGTTGCGATCCAGAAAGATGTCCCAACAGTATCACCAGCGGCTAGCAGAGCTGATTCAGCAGCAACGGTTCCTAGCATGGTTATGGCGGTCAATAGAACTACGAATTTCGTAGTTGTTCGGCGTGTAAATCTGGGGGCTGTATTAGCATCCATAAGTTGCAAGTCATGATGTATGTGGTATAAACCACTGTTACGCACCATAAATTTTGTAAAAAAGAGGGATAATACAGTTCCTTTATTATCAAACGGCATTCGAACGGTCATGAACAAACGTGTTACTACTGTTACTATAATGATAATTGCTAGCCTGTGCTTGTCACCGTTGGCGATAGCAGACCAGAACGAAGATATCCCCACGAATGCCCAAAACACAGGGGTGCATGACTCTCTAGTCGCAGCCCTCTCTCACGCTGGATTAGTTAGCACACTCCAGGGAGATGGGCCGTTCACAGTATTCGCCCCTACCGATCAAGCGTTTTCAGATGCAGGTATCGATCTAAGTTCGTTCGATACTGATGAAGAGAATGAGACATTGGTCGATATTCTAACCTACCACGTATTCTCAGGGTCTGTCTTGTCTACACAAGTTACGGACGGCATGACAGCGACTATGGTGAACGGAGATGATGCGATCTTCACAATTACCGAAAGCGGAGATATTCTGATTGGAGAAGCTACAGTCACAACTGCAGATGTTCCTGCATCAAATGGTGTTATCCATGTAATAGATAAAGTGCTGATGCCACCTCCGGATATCACTGAAGATGATGGAGATATTTGTTACAACTCAGTAACTCACGCAGTAGCTGCTGGCGCGTCTTTTGATGAATGTATGGCTTATGCGTATTACGATAATGTTGATTTTGGAGGACAGACATTCACTGGTTGCTACAATATGGTTAGCCATGTAGCCGATCCAACCGTATCACAAGAAATATGCGAAGCTTACGTTTGGACCCCAGCTCTCGATATTCCAACTACTGCCCAAGCAACAACTATTCACAGTTCATTGGTTGCTGCTCTTAGCCAAGCAGAATTAGTTGCTACCTTACAAGGAGATGGGCCATTTACTGTTTTCGCACCAACTGACAACGCATTCTTGGAAGCCGGAATTGATTTGAGTACTTTTGATACCGACGAAGAAATCGCATCATTAGTTGACATCCTTACTTATCATGTTGTACCTAGCCAAGTTCCATCCTCTGCAGTTACTGATGGATTAGTCGCTACAGCGGTGAATGGAGATAACTTGACATTTACTGTAACAGAAAACGGAGTAATGGTCAATGATGCAAATGTAACTCTAGCAGATGTTCCTGCATCAAACGGTGTAATCCATGTAATTGACAAAGTGCTGATGCCACCTCCAGACGTAGTTGATACTTCAGATTGTGCAGTAATCATTGGAATCGACAGTACTGGACTTGCGTTTGATCAGACTGATGTTTCGATTAACGTTGGTGAGACTATTTGTTGGATTTGGGAAGATGAAAATATGGCACATAATATTGCAGAAACATCAGCAGATAGTGACAATGTAAGAAAGAGTAATGGAGTATACAGCGGAGCAGCTGAAACTACAGTTGATTTCAGGTACACTTTCACTGAAGATACTACATTTTTCTATATCTGTGAACCACATGCGACACTGGATATGCGTGGAGAAATTACTGTTGGAAATGGAGCAGCTGTAGAAGAACCTGATCCCATCAGAGAACCTGAAGCATCTACAGTTCCAGGGTTTGGATCGTTACTGGTTATTATTTCCATACTCGGTGCGTTGATTGTTTTCAGAAACACACCCAGAGAAAGATGAATCTATGAATGATGTGGAATTATGAAACGTTCTTTTTTGATTGTAGGAGGAAGTAGCGATATTGCCCTCATTCTAGGAAAGAGAATCCTAGATCAAAGAGATAATCTTACTTTGTTAGTTCGAGATCCAGCAAGAGTTTCCGAACTTGCAAATTTGGGTGCAACGATTGTAGTAGGTGACGGACTTGATGAAGAAATTGTTTCTTATTCAGTTGAGGCTGCTAAAGAATTAGGATTGGGTAAAATCGACGGAGTGGCTCATCTAATCGGATCTCTAGCACTTAGACCACCGCATGCAATGGGTGTTGATTCATTTGAACAAGTAATTAGAACCAATCTCACTAGTTCATTTTTAACTCTATCAAAGACAGCTAAGGCAATGCTCCGTAATCAGAGTGGACGGATTGTATTTACTTCAAGTATAGCAGGCAGTTTAGGCTTAGTCAATCATGAGGCAATTGCGGCGGCTAAAGGCGGTGTAGAGGCAATGGTCAGATCAGCAGCGGCAACCTATGCTAAAAGAGGGATAAGAATCAATGCAGTAGCACCTGGATTAACTAATACTAGAATGGCAGAATCAATCATTAAATCAGATACTTCTAGAGAAATTGCTGTAGGAATGATTCCACTTAATCGCATCAATGAACCCGAAGAAATTGCATCAACAATCCATTGGTTATTGACTGATGCTCCAGATAATATTACAGGACAAGTTTTTCATCTCGATGGAGGAATGTCTCAAGTGAGGAATTGAGATGGAGTGGAAGAATGCGATTCGAGTTACTAAATTAAAACCCGACAAACCAAAGATGGTAAATATTGGTTTTAAGACACTAATGTTAGTTCTATGTAATGGAGAATACCATGCTACTGAAGGACTATGTAGGCACATGAGGTGGCCACTCGGATTAGGTGGAAAGGTGAAAGATGGTTGTCTAACTTGTCCATTGCATCAAACAACTCACAAACTCAATGATGGATCCTTAGTCGATTGGTCCCCATTCCCTTTATTCCCCCCTTATGGTAAATTGTTAGGTAAATTATCGAAAAAAAAGGACTTGCCATTATATGATACTAGAGTTGAAGGAGATTTCGTACAAGTTAAGATTTGATTTTTATCCCCATGTATGTAATTAAATCTAAATTAAAAAATCGGGATGAGGAAAGGGCATTTGCCGATTCCTCACCCCGAGGTCATTTTGTGCCCTAATGGGCTTTATTGTGATTCAGCTATACTGAGATTATTCCTCTTCTCCGAGAATCATATCCCCGAACATAAGAGCTGCAGTTGCACCAACACCACCAATAATCATTGATCCAAAGATCATGACCATGTTGTCACCAGTCCATCCTGAAGTAATCAGCATTCCACCGACATCGCCTGCATTAACAACGCTAAGACCTGCAGCAGCTAGCATCCAAACAAAGATTCCTACTGCAGCATTTCCAATACCATCTCCTGCAAGACGCTCGTAGACAATCATCAACAAGAAACCGCCAATTAATGTCATTGCACCTGTTTGAACATCCATGACCGAGACAGACCACATCTGGTCAGCCATATCCAACATTCCTGCACTCCACATGTTAATTGTCCATGCAAGGACTGCGCCTAACATCTGCATAGCAAAGGCCAGTGCACCATTTTGCCAAGTAATGTCACCGTTTGCCATCTTTCCAATTGTAATCCATGGTAAAATCATGGCACCACTAAAGGTCATCATCATTACAGCTACAACCAATCCTGCTGCCATTGCACCATACATCGTGGGCATGTCGCCCATGCCCAAGCGAGCCGCAAAGTACACGACTGCAAGCGAGCCGATCAATTCAGTCATCATCATTTTCGTATCAAGTTCTTCTTCCATATTTTTCACTCCTTGTCCTAAGGATTAGTAATCGTATCCACATATAAAGTATATAAAAACGTTCAAAAAAATACCATTTTAACGTTAATTTGCAGTTGTTTCAGCAACAGCCGATTGTTCTAAAGTACCCTAGTTTACTTTTTACACCATTTGAGTATAATTTTACTACAGCTATCGCTAATCATCTACTGCCAAATTCGGTAATTTTCACTTAAAGTGAAAAGTTATCTGCGCCTTCTTCTTCCAAGCCTGCTTGACGGAGGTTTCCTTCAGCATCAACGAATTCTCCTGCTTTGGTCAAGTTGTTATACAGATCTGATTCAACTGCAGAACGACTCAATTGACTTTCGCCTAATGCCAAAGTTAAGCTATTGACAATTGCTTGCAATGTCTGGATTGCCCTATCTCTTTGAGCCGCACCGATGTTATGATCGGAATAACGTGCTTCTTCAAACAGACTTAGGAATGCGTCTAACTCATGGGGCGGGGTTATTCCACCCAACATTTTGTTGACAGCGTCTTCAAACTCACGAGTTGTTTCATACACTTTCTTCATAGCACCCTTACTACGGAAGAATGCAACCAATTCTTTCCAACAGTTGAATATGGCTTGTATGTATTCATTTGATGCTCTAAGAGACATTAACGAATCAGTTAGAATTCCTCGTAAAATTTCTATTCTTCTACGCTCCTGATAATTACGATACATTACAGCACCAATTAAAGCAGCTAATAGAAGCGCTATTGTTAATGGCAAAATATACTGTAATTGTAAGAGGCCCCCCGATTGTTCCATCAAAGGAGGTTCTCCTAATTCTATTTCAGGGGTATTGTTAAGGAACGATTCTTGGAAAAATGGTGAATCACGGAATTGGACAGATATTCTCCATTTCCCGCTAACTGCCTCGATTCCATCTTCTGCACCTGGAACTTCGGTTCCAGTATATTGCCAAGCAAACGAAGCATATCCATTATCTAGTGTAGTTACATATTCTACATTTTCAAGAACCCAAGATGATCCGTTCCAATATTCACGAACAAAAATTACTTGTTCGCCAGAAACAGGTACATCTAATCTATCTCTAGTGATTTGTACAGTACCATTTACCCATTCGTCAGGTTGGTATCCTCCATTTCTGGACCAAGTGTCTTGTAGAATAATATCAACTCGGCTTCTAACTAATACTGTAATATCCATGAATGAGCCATTGACTACTGCATTTGCCTCTTGATTACAGCCACCATTAACTGCAAGTTTAGGCTCATATGCAACCCTCAATGTACGGAAACCTTCCAAGCCTGATCCTCCAATTGGTTCAACTCCTCGACGGCTTGGGTTCTGTTCTGTATCTCCTGAATACCATTCAATCCGACCATCTGCATCATTAGTTACAGCAGAAGCAATTGGGCGGGGATTAATTTCGGGACTTAGGTAGATATTCAAACATCTACCACCAAGTGTATTTCCATTGCTTTGTTGCAATAATGCATGAACATGGAATGGTTCTTTGAGGTAAAGTACAGGAATACTTGTACCATTTCCTTGGAAAACATAACGATCTACATCAGTTAGCATTGGTCCAACTTCTTCAATCATCAGTGTACTATTAGAAAACACTGCGAAATTCTTGATTACTGTTGAATCCTTGTACCTGTATCCATCATTATTCAAGTCTGCTTTGTAACGAACTGTTACTTGTGCTTGTCCTGCCATGACATCATTCAATGGACAATCAATTGTGAAATAACCATCTGAGTCGGTAGTTCCTTGCTGACATTGGGGTGCTTCTACAGCAGACCCAGTCATTTGATAACTAACGAGAATATTACGATTCGATAGATTTCCACCTAATTCATCTGTTAGTCTACCAGTGATTGTCATAGGCTTTTCAATAACTTCTCCAGTTACTGGATTTACTTCACTAGTGTAGACAATCTGGTCGTCAACATCTAATGTAGTTCTGCCCTTAAGATAGAATCCATCAACATTGTATTGCATCTCTCTTCGATAGTGCTCATTGTTGGGTACTGAAGAACAAGGATCCCATGCACCTTGCATTCCCAACATGTACTCTTCAAGAGCAACACATCCTTCGTGAGGTAGATTCTCTTCAAATCTTAGAATTACATTTACTGGTCCAAAACCATCGGGTAAGAAAGACTGTGGATCATCTTGAAGTAATTGAGGATCGAGCAGCATTTCGTGGTACACAGAACCTGCATTTGGATAAAGTGTGGACATGATTTGACGATGTTGTCTATTCTCAAAATCAGTGCCTTCAAAGATTAACAATACCTTGCCACCATTTTCTCCTTGACCATCTAATGCTTGACCAAGATCTCGGATTGAAGGTGTTCTATTATCATCTGTAACTTGGGCAGAAACTGACCATACATCACCACTTGACCTTTCACCACTAGTTGTAGATTCAATATTGATGAATGTTCGACTGACAACCCATAGGTTCTGAGAGACTGAAGAACTCTTCAAACGACTTGTACCGGGGAATCCGAAAGACATAGTGAAATTTCCAAGATCATGGGATTTACTAATATTCAAATCAATCTTGAAAATTCCTTGTTGATTCGTTTGAGCTAATCCCGATGTACCATTTGCTGACCAAGTCCAATTTACTGGTTGGAATGGGACTGCTTGATTCGCATTATCAATCAATTTAGCTTCCAGAGTTGTATTCATTCCTCTATATAGAGTTGGAACTGAATTCAATTGGAAGTCTGTTGTTCCCACAACGCTGACATTAACATAAGCACCAGTAGGTGAAAGGGTAAATGTCTGATTTCCTGTGAAAAAGAAGTTAGAATCAACGAAGTTCATTCTGACTCCATAAGTCAGTGCCTCATAGGTTTCATACCAATCCCAAGAGAAATTGACCATTGCTAAACCGCCTGCTAGTTGTGGCACTTTTGCGTTAGTATTCTCTCGAGTTCCAGCAAATACACCATCCTGATCTAAGTCGACTTGGAGAACCATACTTGCTTCTGTCCAAGGTGATAGTGTTCGATTCTTGACATCTCCAATTGTTTCGAATCGTTCACCAGTGTTCATCTCTGGAACTATTTCACAACGTATTGGGCTCTCTGGGTCTAGAGGGTCTACTGGACCACATGGAGGAGCATTGGAATCTGCACCATTCAACATTGCAATGAACCAATGAGTAGTATTGGTACTAACATAATCTCGCAATGGTGAATCAATTCCTTCATTTGCATCTCCAAGAGGCAAGTCTGCCAAGTTATCGTTCCAAAGAACAGCGTATTGTCTACCGCTGGCAACAACATCAAATTCACTCTGCTCAATTGCTCCGGATGAATCAGTATCAAAACCTGCATTGATTAATCCCTGTTGACTAAACATTGGTCTCCATGCACCGAAACTTGCTCCAGTAAACTGTTGAGCATCCCAGAAGAATACAGGATTATGTGATGGTACAATGATTTGTGAACCGATGTACATTCTTTCCATCGATTTGATGATGAACGTATCAGTTTCAGCGCCTTCCAACCATGGGAAAGGCCACTCATTTGACCCAGCATAGCTCATATCTACTCTTCCATCAAATTCGTAATTCCCTTTTGGTAAGGTTGTATTCGAATATGTGTAAGTGCCAAGAACATCATGATCGTTCAAGAAGGCATTCCAGATTATTTCTTCATATCCACCTGGAATTGTACCAGGGCCATTGTCCATTGATGCATTATAACGAACCTGCTTCCATTCACCTTGAGCTCCTGAGGATTGCACGAATGTTAGAGAGACATATCCGCCTTCATCTGCTCGGAATCCTTGACCTGCTCCATCGAATGAAGAGGGGTTTTGTCGATTTCCAAAAGGCCCTCCGCTAACATTGAATGCTACAGGTGCATACTTGATTCTATTATCGAATATGCCACGATCCCAATCTGCAGAATAATGAGTCTTGAAATCAAGATAAAGCGGATTTTCGCCGCTTCGCAAATATTCTGGAGCAACATAGTCGAATGTGGTATTTGCTCTAATCTCTAGAGGATAGAGGTCAGATTGACTTCCATCATGGATAAACATCTCAGTGACCTCAGCATATACATTGTATGTCGTATTGGGACCTACATTCAAGTCCTCTGGGAGAAGGAATTGACCTACTGTAAACCCACCAAACTGGGTGGAAAGCACATCAATCGTCTCAAGAGCAACGGTTCCATTATTTGCCCATTCAATTGTTACTTGTACTGGTAAATTTGGTGCAGGCACAAACTGGCTTAGCGATGGATCTAACCAAGATACTGAACCAGAGAATATTGCAGCTTTCTTACCATCCATCCACATTACTTCAGGAATACTCATGTTAACACGAGTTGGAATTTTGTCATCCTCATCAAGAATACCGTCGTTATCAGAATCCCAATCAGAAGAGAGATCTGAATCTTCAATATGATCCCAATCACCATCTATTCGAGAATCATTATCGTCGTCATTGTCTATGACGTCGGGGCCAGTTGAGGGGTCGCTAGGATTTGCAATTCCCAAGCCTCCTCCGAAGTCATCATGATCCCATGGGTTTGTGGATTCGTTGTTATATCTTTGAGGCCATAGTAAAATCTCATCTTTATCCATCATACCATCAGAATCGTCATCAAGATCGACGTCGTCACGTATTCCATCATTATCATGGTCCCAAGGTGAAACCCATGGGGTTACATTTCCTCGTTCAATCGTATTAGAAATTCCGTCCATATCCCAATCAGTATCTTTCCAATCAGGGGTGCCGTCGTTATCATGGTCCCAGGGGAATTGCTCTTCACCAACGAAACAAGTCAACTCTTGAGTGACGTCTAGAATACCGTTATTGTCATCGTCTGGGTCTTCTGTATCAACAATTCCATCATTGTCATTATCAACATCATAATATTCTGGGAATAGTAATCCTTGACCTAGTACTCCTTTATCCCAAACTGCTTGGAAGAATCCGTCTTCATCTGGATCTGTGTCTGTTCCATCATCATCATTATCAAAACAATTTGTACCTATGAAGAAATTACCAGGAGGAAGTGTATTGGCGTCATCATCCAAATCATCATCTACATCTATTTCGAAGAAATCCCAAATTCCATCATTATCATCATCCATATCCCAGTGATCATAAATTCCATCAAAGTCATCATCTAAATCTGCTGTATCATTAAACATACATTGTGGATTAGGAGTGCCTGCATTTGGGGCACCGCAGTCATCATCAGGATCTACGCTATCGTTCAACATATCGGCATATTCGTCAGGGAAGAAATTTCCATTAATATCTGCATTCCAATTAAAGAGACCAGCGCTTAGACCTCGCCAAGTAATCATCAAATCTCGATTATTATTGATCTCGTCAAATGTTACGGCTGCTGAGATTTGTCCATTGAATTCAAAGTGCCAACAACTGGCTTCAAAACAATCGAAATTTCCGTTACTATTTGCACCATCATATTGGCCATCAGTGTATGTACTATCAGGACGAATACTGTATGGCTTTGTGTACTGGAAATTTGTCCCTGAATCTAATGGAAGCATGTATGTGAAAGCATATTCATATCCACAAACATATCCACCAACAGCATTCCACCCACATGTATCATAGTCGAATGTGCCACCCATCCGCACATCATTAATATCGAGAATTCCGTCATTTCCTTCGTCTTGATCCCATCCATTGGGTAAACCGTCACCATCCTGATCGACATCGAGTCCGTTGATTAGAGAATCTCCATCTGAATCGATATCCCAAGCATTGTCTCCATTCCAAGGGCTCCAACGACTAATGTAATACCAATAGAACTCTGGAATTCTACCATTCGTAACTGGATTTGTGGTAGAATCATAGCCGTTGTATGGCAATACGAATCCATTTGCTAGAGTAAATGGATTGGTTGTATGACTCATATTCCAGAAATCTGACATGTTCGAATTGTAGATTTGACCATCAAGAGAGCCTGTGATTGAAGCTCCATCTTGGACAGGGTAGTAAGGTTGAGCAAAATCATCAGTATTATCGATATCTAGCTCACCGCAATTTCCATCATCTGGATCGTATAAATCGTTAATTCCATCGTTATCGTCGTCCCAATCTTCATCGTTTAGTAACCCATCTCCATCGATATCTGCATCGATATCATTGGGCCCATCATCCCTATATCGAGAGCCGTTG
>CENX01201769.1_pt1 | contig 30072 bp, 29 predicted proteins | sample 361321 | NCBI WGS metagenome assembly CENX01 (sample SAMEA2619678, study PRJEB7988) | marine metagenome | isolation source: saline water (ENVO:00002010), including | reverse complement strand
ATAAAAATAGAGAACTGACAGATTCAACAATTTCTAATAGACCCCTTTATTTTACTCGAAAAGGTAGAAAGGTTTACGGTGGTGGTGGTATAACGCCAGATATTTTTATCCAGGATACTATAAGTTATAACAGAAATACAATTGAACTTCTAACAAGCACTGAAAGATATTTATTTAATTATGCTTCAAAATTAAGAGATAAAATCTCAGTGAAATATAGAGATTACGATGACTTTGAAAGGTACTTCATTTTTGGAGAAAATGATCGTCAATTATTTTTCAACTGGTTGAAGGAGGCAGAGTTTAAATTTAAAGTTGAAAATTTAGAAAAAGACATAGATATAATTGAAAATAGACTTCTTGCTGAATTAGTGGGATCAATTTGGGGAAAAGAATATGCGTATCATAAGCGATTACAAGTAGATAAACAGGTATTAATAGCTTTAGACAATATCGAAAAGGCTAAACAAATCCTTCAGTAAATAATTATGCTTTGTCTGTAATCAATAATCTATTTAAAATTTATAGTTAAATAATAGCCTATATTTTTCCATTAGTATTTACAACAAGAAAGGATGTTTATGCAAATAGCCACATATTATTTTAGCCAAGGCGGTGGTTTTATGGTGCCAATTTTATTTATTTTAATAATCGGTTTAATATTTGTTGGTGAAAGACTTTACTTTTTATTAAAAGGACTTGGATATGGATTTAGTTTTGCACAAGAAGTTGCAGAAACTGTAGATTCATCTGGTATTAAATCAGGCGTTGAAAAAAGTGTCCAAGGTGTTGGTCCAATCTCAAACCTTTGCCATGAAACAATTTCAAAGGCTGAATTTGGCGTAGAAGAAGCTGAAAAATCTATGGATAATACTTCTGCAATTGAAATGGCAGCTATGGAAAAAAATATGACATGGATTTCTTTATGTATCGCAACTGCACCTATGATTGGATTTCTGGGAACAGTTGTAGGTATGATTCAAGCTTTCGATGATATTAAAGCGGCAAATGATATTTCTCCGGCAGTTGTTGCAGGAGGTATTTCTGTTGCTCTCTTAACAACTGCATTTGGATTAATCGCAGCAGTTATTTTGCAATTATTCCAAAATCTATGTTTATATATTATTGATTTACAGATTGTTAATATGCAAAAAAGCTCTGTGATTGTTATGGATAGTATAAAAAGTCAGTTGCGAAACAAATAAAAAACGCCACTAAATAAATTTTATGATTAAAAAAGCAAGACCAGAAACAGAAGAGATAAACTCATCCTCGATGGCTGATATAGCATTCCTTTTATTAGTTTTTTTCTTGGTTACTACAACAATTTCAATGGATAAAGGTCTTAGTTTAGTTTTACCACCGGTAGGAGAAGAGCTTGAAGTCAATCGTAAAAATATTACAAATATTCTAATTAATGAATCAGGCAAGGTATTGTTTGATGAAAAACCCGCAAAAACTAGAGAAATTTCTCGATTAGTAACTGAAAAACTAAGACAAAATGATAAAATGATTTTTTCTGTTCAAACTCATTCAAGAACAAAATATAGTGATTATATATCTGTATTAGATCAATTAAAAATTGCCAAAGCTTCTCGTATTTCAATAGCAAATCCGGATCAATAAATGAAAGTTGTACGAAAAACATCAACCAAAAAAGGAATTTCAACTTCTTCGATGCCCGATATTATTTTTATGTTGCTGATTTTCTTCATGGTGACGACAGTCATGAGAGAATTTGAAGGACTCAAAGTTATTCTTCCGACAGCTAAAACTATTGAAAAACTTGAAAGTAAAAGACATACAGCATATATTTGGGCTTCTAAAGATGGTTTAGTCAATATTGATGATAGAATTATTCAAGGACAAGCATTAAGAAATATAATTTATCAAAAAGTGTCTTCAGATCCAAAACTAACTATTTCATTAAAATCTGATGAAGATGCTCAAATGAAAGTAATAACAGATATTCACACTGAAATGAGAAATGCTCAGGCATTAAAATTAAATTATTCTGCATTAACAAAGATAGACTAATTTATGAGAGTTGATCCTTTAATATATAATTATCCAGTTCGAGTTAGAGCTATTTCAATGGGGATAATTTTATTTATTTCAACCGTGTTTTATATTTCACCCAGATTAAAAGAAAATACAACAACTATTGAAAAGTTTATCCCTCAAGATATTGAATCTATAGTTGTACCACCTACAGAACAAATGCAAATTGAAAAACCTCCTGCGAGACCTTCTGTCCCAGTTGCATCTGAGGATGAATTTTTAGATGATGATATTACAATTGAAGAAACCGATTTAGACGACCTCGAAGATTGGGATGCTCCACCTCCGCCTCCTGACCAAGGTAGAAAAGTAAAATTTATACCATATGATAAAGCTCCAATACCAAAAAGTCCAATAAGACCAGAGTATCCAGAAATTGCTATGGAAGCTGGTATTGAAGGCACTGTGATTGTACAGGCTTTTATTAATAATAAAGGTATTGTTGAAGATACTATGATTTTAAAAGGAATACCTAACACTGGGCTAAATGAAGCAGCTTTAGAAGCAGTTAAACGCACACGCTGGAAACCTGCTCGACAAAGAGATAAAAAAGTTGGTGTTTGGATGTCTATTCCAATTAACTTTAAGCTTACAACAAACTAAAGTTTATAGTACATAATTAAAATATCTAAATAGTTTCTTTTTTTATGTATTTTAAATCGATTTTTGAATTACATCAAAATAATTTTTAATAAAGACCTTAAAATAGTCCAAGGAATAATCGCGTTCTGAATTTAGATACAATATTGAAGATAGATAACTATAATTTATTCTATGTCTAAAATAATTCTATTCATTTACCTATCATTCATCACAGCAGATATACCTGATGGATATTATGATTCAACTCAAGGACTAACCGGTATAAATTTGAAAATTAGTCTTCATGAAATCATTGACAATCATACTGTGCAAAGCTATAACTCAATACATGATCATTTTGAAACAACTGATCGAAAATTTAATAATACTGTTTGGGATATGTATTCTGATAGTCCAGATGAATCGCCAGAGTATGTATATAATTTTACATCATCTGATCAATGTGGAAATTATTCTGGTGAAGGTGATTGTTATAATCGTGAACATTCTTGGCCAAAAAGTTGGTTTAATAATGCAAGTCCTATGAATTCTGATTTATTTCACTTATATCCTACTGATGGTTACGTAAATAGCCATCGAGGGAATTATCCTTATGGAGATGTTGACTCGCCTTCATGGATTTCAACAAATGGAAGTAAAAAAGGTATTTCGTCTAATTTAGGATATAATGGAATAGTGTTTGAACCAATTGATGAATACAAAGGTGATTTTGCAAGAACCTATTTTTATATGTCTACTCGTTACTATAATGAAGATTCATCGTGGGACAATACGGATATGACTAATGGTGCGGAATTAAAAGAATGGGCATTAAACGCAATGATTAACTGGCATTTAAATGACCCTGTTAGTAATAAAGAAATAATACGAAACGATGAAATATATTTAATTCAAGGAAATCGAAATCCATTTATTGACATCCCGGCGTGGGTTGAATGTATATGGACTACAAATTGCAACTTAGATATTCAGGATTTTAGAAAAAAAAGTTCAATTAAAATAAATTCATATATGAAAAAGAATCATTATATTTTAGAATTAAATGCAAAAATAAAACATTTAATGAAAATTAATATTGTGAATATTCAAGGGAAAAAGGTTAAAACTATTTTTTCTGGAACTAATCAAATTGGTTTAAATCAATTTCAATTTAATCCTCAAAATATTGCTAATGGTATATACTTTTTTCAAGTAAAATATTCTAATATCACTCTTTCTGAGAAAATCATAATTATCAAATAAGTTTTTCAACTTCAGACTTAAACTATAAAATCAAAATGTATATTAACTTTTTTGGGGGTGATTTCATCAGAAAAATTATAATTTGCTTTCATAACTAAAATATTTTGGATATTAAATTCTAAAACTTATTGTTAAGCTAATGCGCTATATATATCTTATTAAGTAAATCCCTTAAGAAGAATTATTTTTAATTACATCAACTGTAAAAAAGTTTCAATATCCTTCTTAATATTTACCGCTTTCCAATCTAAGCCATCCCAGGCCTGAATTAATTTTAAATCTGGTGAAATTAATAAAGATCTCATAGAGTGTCCAATATTGTTTTCTTCTACACCCCAAAAAGCGAATTGGCTATAATGGCCAAACGTAATCATATCTGATGCATGACCAAAGCTTGACCATACATTCCAATTTGAAAATGGTTCAACAATACTACCGTAATGCTTAATCAGGGTGGAAGGATTATCATAAATATAATCAAAACTAATTGTAATAAATTCTAAATTCTCATTGGACTCTAGTTCATTCGCTAGATAACGATATTTCATCATTAAAGCTGGACACATATTTGGCATTGGACATCTACTAAAAACAAATGAAATAAATCTATATTTCCCATCATTTTTTGAAAGTGATACTTCATTACTATCTAAATCTAAAAATGTCGCATCAGAAATAAATTCACCAACTTTTATTGGAGAATCTTCATCTTTCCAGAAATCATCAATCGATTCTGGTATATTTACTTTTCCCCTATAATCAAGTGAGCGAATAAATCCATTATTTCCATTAATGACAATATCAAAACTAATACTATCACCTCGTTGCCAGTTTTCCATCTTTACAGATTGATCTACTTTCAATGTCATAGTCATTGCCATCATAAATCCCGGTATCTCATCATGATGAACTATCATCTCTCGTTTTTCAGTTATTAATTCATATATTACACCTACAGCAGGATATATCTTTTCATTTTTTCCACAATTCAAAATTAAAATTAAAATTAAAAATTTAATTATTTTCATTAATTTCCTCGTTAATACTAGTACAAAAATTACAGGATAATTATTTTATACTACACGAGTTTTGATATTTAATTTTTATTAATAAATTACTTTCTTCTGTGAAAAATAATGCCAACTATAATAATTTTGAGGATGATTAAAAACTATATTATCATCATTTTAATTCTTTTATTAACTGGATGTAGTGTATTTACTGCGCATGGAAGAGCATTTAAAAAAGCAGAGGATGCAAACCAAAAAGGTGATTACTATCAAGCTGTTTTAGAATGCGTCAAATCCATCAAAGCAAAACCAGATTTTGATAAACCCCTATTACTGATGAATGATATATTTCCTAACGCTATCAATTCATATAATCAAAGAATTAATAGACTTCTGAATAAGGAAAGAAAAAATTGGGACAGTATTATCAAGTCCTATAAAGAAATTATTTATTTAATAAATATTGTTAAAGATTTAAATACTAATAAAAAACAAATCTGGCTAAATTCATCCAATTTAAAAGATTATCAGTTTGAACTTGATGAAATAAAACTTAAAGCTGCTGAATTTTACTATTCTAAAGCAAATAAACTAATGAAAGAAAATAGACAGGATTCATTTAAAAAAGCCGCTGAATCATTTAAAAAAATTCAAATATATGTACCAAACTATAAAAATTCTGATGAAATGTACAATTTATCCAGAGAAAAAGCTATTAAACGAATAGCAATAATGTCATTTAATAACAAATCAGGTACTAATGAATTTGGCTCTATTGGTGAAGAAATAAGTGATGCTATAATTTCTAAAATGTTAAAAGATAATAATCTTATGGAATTTATAGAAATTGTTAGTAGAGACCAAATTGATCAAATAATTAATGAACAGAAATTATCTCAATCTGGTATTATTGAAAATAATCAAAATATTGATATAGGTAGAATCTTAGGTGTACAAGAAATGATAACCGGAAAAGTATCTCGCGTTCAAGTATCACCCGTAAATGAAATTAAAGAAAATAAAAATTATACAAAACGAGTTATCATTGATTATGAATATTATACTGATAAAAATGGAAAGGAGAAAAAAAGAGCAATCAAAGGTGATGTAACTGCAAAAGCAAAAATTTATAAAATTTCACGCACAGCAAATATGTCTATTTCGGTTACATTACTTGATATTGAAACAGCAAAAATTTTATATAGCAATTCGTTAAATGAAGAATATAAGTTTGAATATGAATGGGCTTCATATTCAGGAGATAAAAGAGCACTAACCAATAAGGTAAAAAAACTAATAAGAAAAAGTGCAGAAACTGCTCCATCAAAAGGAACAATGATTAGCGAATTGTCTAAAAAGATTTCTAATAAAATGAAAAAAGAATTAAAGATTAAATTAAATTAAATCATTTGACTACATCTATTATAATAATTTTAATAATAAGTTTAATTTTAGTTGTATTTAGTTTAAAACTTATCCCATATAATCCTAATTCAAACTTTAAAACTAATAAAAGAGAAGTTCATCAAAATAGAAATAAACTACAAGAGAAAAATACAAAAAAAAATAAACTCTTAAAATAGAACTTATAAAAAATTAAATGTATAAAAAAAGGACAATTTGAATTGTCCTTTTTTTTAAAGTTAAGGTTTGAGTAACCCTAAGTTTTTTGACTGGAAGTCCTTTGAGAATTGCCTCAAAAGATTAATTATTACCTCCAGAGGTAACTTCCCGACTTCGTATGTCGCTTATCAATTAACTACCTCCTTTCTTTTAATTTTTTAAATAATAACTACTAATATATTACAAAAATTTCATTTAAAATGTCAATATAATTTAGTTTTGACTAAATCACCATTTTCATAATACTCATCTTTTATTTTTTTACCATCGAAATTAAAATATTCCCATATACCAATTCTTTTTTTACCTCCGTACTGGCCATTCTTCTTTATCTCCCCATTTTCATGGTACCAAAACCATTTCCCAACTTTTTTATCATCCTTATATTCCCTAATTTCACTTTTTTTACCATTTGAATAGTATCCAAGCCATGTTCCATCTTCCATGCCATTTATATAGAATCCATTTAGTTTTAATTGACCATTTTCGTGGTATTCTTTTAGCTCTCCATTTCGTTCTCCACTGATAAAATTACCTTCCATCTTAATAGCTCCATTGTTATAAAAATCTTGCCAAAAACCAACCCTTAAACCTTTATCATATTTTCCTATTGCAGATACCTGCCCATTTGGATGATACTCTTCCCATTTGCCATGTTTTTCTCCAGCCTTAAATCCACTTTTACATGATATAAATAAAAATGCTATCAGTATTGATAAAATTGACTTCATAAAAGTACTCCTATTTTAGATATAAATTAATTATCTTTGAAAAACACCTTATTTGTAAAATTACGGTAATTTGTATGAATATATTAAACATCATCAAAAAATTATTTTTTTATGCTCTCATACCCTTTGGTATTTTAATAAATAAAATTTTAAAACCAAAAACACTGATTATTTTAGGAATGCATCGCAGTGGTACATCCTGTATTACTCGAATATTGAATCAAAATGGTCTCTATCTCGGTTCTGAAATTATTAAGCCTGACAAAGGCAATCCTCAGGGTTATTGGGAAAACCTATCTGTATATTCAATAAATGAACGTATATTAAAATTATCTGGAGGTAGCTGGGATAATCCTCCATCTACTTTATTAGAAAATTTTTATATAAAGATAGAAATTTTAAGATTTCTATATATTAGGAACTGGAAGAGATCTGACCTCATAATTAAAGACCCTCGCATGGTTATTACTTGGGATATATGGAAAAAATATTTAAGGAATTATTATATTTTAGCAATTTTTAGAAATCCTAATTCTGTAGCAAATTCATTAAGACGTAGAGATGGAATGAATAATGAAATAGGGTTAAGTCTATGGGAAACTTATAATAAAAAAATTATAAAAATTTCAAATAATGAAAGTATTGATTTTTTAAACTTTGATGATGAAAATTCATTTGAAAATAAAATAAAAAAGATTATAAACAAATTAGAGCTTCAATTTAATCCAGTCTCATTAAATTTTTATAACTCATCATTAAAAAGTTCAAACATTAAAGGTCAAGTCAAAAATAATAATCTGTATAATAAATTTTTAAATATATGTAGTTGAAAAAGAAATAGGTTTTTATTATTACTATAATTTATATAATTATGAGTGTGTAAATTTTATAAACTAAAAGATATACTATAATTATTTTTCAATTTAATTATATATTTTTATTTGAAAGCTAACCATCATTCTCATATCTATTAGTATAAAACTAGAAGATAATTGTAGATATTAACTTGTCATTAATAATTTCCAATAATTTGAAAAATTACACTCATTCCTATTAAAATTGATTCCTCTTCAATATTATAATATGAGCAATTTAGTCAGTATAATAATGGCCAAACAAAATCATCATTTCGTTCACACCTAAAAGACCAAATGTAATATCATGATTAGTTTCATTTGTATAAGTTACTTCTAATTTTAAACCCATTCCATATTGTAATACTAGTGGTGGATTGAGCTCTAATATTGGTGGATGTTCCCAATCTAAAGCAGTATAAATAGTCTGATTATCATTTAATCCGCCAATTAATTTAACATCAAATTTATCCATACGCTCATGAGCATGTGAAAAAAGTTGAAAAATATAGATTTCATCAATATTGCTAACGCCACCATTTTCTAGAAAGCCAGTAGTAAATTGTTCTGGAAACATAAAGTTTCTAGTAATTGTTGTTGTTTGATTTGCCGGTAAATTAAAATCCCTATTATTTAGCATAAAAATGTCTGCGACATGTTGAACTTCTTCAGGATTAACAAAATAAATATTTCCATAAATTTCTCCTGAAGGAGAATTTCCTGAATAATTTAAAAAATGTGAGTTAATATCTACACCAAAGTTTGGAGGAACTTTTAAGGCAACACCTGGAGGAAAATGATAATTCATATATGGCCATTGCGTGCCAGCAAAAAATGTCTGCAAACCCATATAACATATTGATTGAATATCATAAACTCCATTTTCATCATGTAAATCCCTTAATTCATAATCTGGTGGTGGAAATACATCCGCAAGAAATTCACATTCTGAAGGAAAATCATCTGTCGTAATATTTTCAGGATAAGTATAAAGAATCATATGGTGTGATCCTGGGCTTAATAAAATTTCATACTGATTAATATATAAATAATCTTCATTACCTATAGGTTGATAAGAAAAAACTTCTCTTTCATAGCCATCCCAAATATCAAATGGACCTAAATGAAATTGAACTCCATTTTCTGGTAACTCTAACGGATTAAATGGAGGAGCCTCCCAAACTGTTTCATCAATTAAAAGAGATTCATCTGCGACAATACCAGTTTCTGGAGCGCCGGAGTGAATCCATTCCTGAATATATGCTAACTCTCCATTAGTTAAATATGGTCCTCCTAATGGCATAATTTCACCGTAATGTGGGTGGTCATCATAAAAATGATCCCTATTAGGTAAGTTTATTTTCTCCCACAGATAACTCTGAATCTCGGCTGGTTGGCCTCCTACAGAGCTTAATAAAACTAATCCGTCAGCCCATGCCGATTCATTTTGTGGTATTCTATTAATCAATTGATTATAAGCAACATCAGAAGTTAAAATTAATTCAGTTTGTTCCGCAAAAAATGTCCCAGATTCATGGCATGCAGCCGCACAATTTGGCTCAATAATATCTTCAGAAATAATTTCCCATGTATCTCTTGAATCTAATCCATTTAAGATTATATTTACTAAAGAAACAATATCTACAACATTTAAAAAGCCATCTTCATTATAGTCTCCGATATAAATTTGATTATAAGTTAATTCATTATTACCTATTATATAACTTATGATTATTACTATATCAACAATATTTAAACTTCCGTCAAAATTCACATCTCCAAAATGATTTTCAACTTGACATATAGTGAAACACTCTTCATAGCTATTAAAAATATATTCAGTGTAATCATCTCCCCAATTAGTTACTGAACTGCATCCTGAAATAAAAATACAATCTTCTCCACTCCAAGTCCAGCCTAAAGCCATCTCACAATCCCCATAGTCTTCTGAAGTAGTACTTGGACAATTAGTTAGTGAGAACCCATATACAAAGAATGTAATTATAAATATTTTATTATAAAAATTAATATTCATCGATTGATTTTTAAAAAAATTCAATAAAAAACTTACAATAATAATCTAATTTAAATCAATGAACATCAAATATTTTATATATGAAGCTTCAGTAATAAATTAAATAATATAAAAATAAAATTCTATATTCCGAAAAAATAGTAATTTTAAGTATGTTACAACAATCCAAAATTGTACTCAAAGGTATGATGCAGCAAGAACTTCAAGGCTGGTGTAAGTCTGTAGGAGAAACTTCTTTTAGAGGAATTCAACTTTTTGAATGGATGTATAAGAAAGGTGTGTCAGACCCCAATTTAATGTTAAATATCAGTCATAAATTTAGAGGATTCCTAAAAGAAAACTCCATATTATCTACTTTAAAATTAGAATTAAAAACTGAATCTCAATTAGAGCAAACAACTAAATACTTATTTAAATTGGCAGACAACCAATTTATTGAAACTGTCAGTATGGTTATGGAAAATCGACATACAGTATGTATTTCTTCTCAAATAGGATGTAGTATAGATTGTGATTTTTGTGCTACTGGAAAAATGGGATTCAATCGAAATTTGTCAGTTGGTGAAATAGTTGATCAATTAATATATGTGCGAAATAATATCGCTAATCCTATTACAAATGTTGTTTATATGGGAATGGGAGAGCCATTTTTAAATTATGAACGTGTAATAAAATCTGCTGAGATTTTTCATAATCCTTTAGGATTTAATTTAGGACGACATCGTATTACAATTTCAACGGCGGGAATACTACCAAAAATTAAGCAGTTTATCAATGAGGAACAAAAGTTCAAACTTGCTATTTCTCTTAATGCATCAAATAACATTACAAGAGATAAAATTATGCCAATTAATAAAAAATGGAATATTCAAAAAATTATTAAAGAAGTAAAACAGTTTTCATTACTTAACCGAAGACGCATTATGTTTGAATATGTATTAATGAAAGAAATTAATGATTCACCGGAAAATGCAATAGAACTTGCGGAACTTTTATCTGGTATAAATTGTAAATTAAATATTATTCCTTATAACGAATCTGTTGGAATTTATAAACGCCCAGATGAAAAATCTTTAAATATATTTCTAAAAATATTACATGAGAGACAAAATGGATATCGAATTTTAGTACGCTGGAGCAAAGGACAGGATATCGCAGCCGGTTGTGGACAATTAGTTTATAAAGAAAAAATTGCAAATTGAATTTAAAAAATGCACAAAATTTTATTGAGAGATATATAACTGTAAAACCTAAAGTTGCTGTTATCTTAGGCTCTGGTCTAGGAGATTTTATTGATATCATTAATGAAAAAATTGAATTAAATTTTTCAGAAATTCCAGGATATATTCTGCCAACCATTAAAGGACATGATGGTAAAATCATAATTGGAAAATTAAATGGTAATTCTATTATTTGCTCACAAGGTAGATTCCATTTTTATGAAGGATTAAGTTTAGATGAAGTTACATTTCCAATCCAATTATTTAAAAACCTGGGATGCGAAAACCTAATTATAACAAATTCATCTGGTTGTTTACAAAAACATTGGAAAATTGGTGGTTTTATGAATATTTCATCCTTATTAGACTTTACTTTTAGGAATTCAAATAAACCTGTGAAAACTGTGTTAAATTCAATATTAAATTTTAATAAACTCAAAAATTTATTAAATGATGATGATATCCACTTATATGATGGCTGTTATACTTGGACTTTAGGACCAAGCTATGAAACACCTGCTGAGATTAACGAAATTAATAATCTTAAGGGCAATGTTGTTGGGATGTCAACATATCCTGAAATAAAAAAAGCTATAGAATTAAATTTCAATATTATGGCTATAGCTTGTTTAACAAACTATGCAGCAGGAATCTCAGAGCAACCACTAACTCATGAAGAAGTTGTTTCTACTGCTGAAAATGCAAACCAAAACTTTTGTAAATTAATTAAAATAATTATAAATAATATTTAATAGGATAATAAATGTTTAATCAACAAAATATTTTTAAAAACCAAACAATTCCAAGTAGAACAGAAGCAAGTATATTTATGAATAAAGTATTTGGCTGGATGTCTGCAGGACTTCTTGTTACAGCACTTACTGCAAATTGGACTGTTAACAATATTGGAACAATTCCAGGCTCATGGTATTTTTTATTATTTTTTGGTCAATTATTTTTAGTCTATAAATTATCCAGAAATATAATGTCCATGTCTATTAATACTGCAACGGGATTATTTATACTTTATTCTGCATTAACTGGAGTTTCAATCTCAGGTATTGCATTTGTGTATACATCGGCCTCACTTACCTCTACATTTTTAAGTACATCTATAATTTTTGGTTTAATGGCATTTTATGGGATGACTACAAAAACTAATCTTAACTCAATGGGACGATTTTTAATTATGGGGTTATTTGGTATTATAATTTCTTCAATAATTAATATTTTTATAGGAAGTAGTATTTTTCAACTAGCAATTTCTGCAATTGGGGTTTTAATTTTTACAGGTTTAACAGCATACGATACACAAAAAATATTACAACTGTATCAAGGAGGAGATGCATATTCTGAATCTGGGCAGAAAAAAGCTGTATTTGGTGCATTAACATTATATTTGGATTTTATTAATTTATTTATCTTTTTACTTCAATTTATGGGTATAAAAGACGAATAATTTTTTATAAATAATTGTTATCTCTAATTCAAAAATTAAATTTAATTTTAAGAAAGTATTTATTACATTTATGTTAAAAAATAAACAAAATTTAGCGAAAAATATAGTTTTAACGTTTGGTTTTATTTTTTTTATTTACACACTATATTTAGATAGATTTGAATCTTCACTTATAATTGCTTTTTCAATATTAATATGCTGGATGGCTATAAGTCTAATTTGGGATAATAATAGAGACTATAAACAAATTGGTAACACCTTAATTGGCGCAGGATTAATAATCTCGTTTTTAATATTTCTCAATTTTGGATTAGAGCAAACAGCAATTCCTATTGGTGGTTTTATTTTTAATAGTGATGGTATTTTTAAAGCGGTATCACTTTTATTTTTATTTATTATTTCAGGATTTCTATTTAGATATTTAAATGAATTAGTTCCAGATAATCCAAAATTATCAGAAGAAAAAATTCAACAAGAAAAATCTAAGCCCTTTGAAAGTGACGACTGGGAATTTTTATCTGAAGATGAAGTTTTGTCTGGGGATTATGAAGTAATAAAAGATTAGCTAAATTCTTGGTATAAAAGTCCCCACCTTAAACCTCTATCGCTAACAAATATTTTATCTAATTTATATTTATTCATAATTTTTTTACAAATAATAGTACCAGCAAGAATTACTTCTGCTCTTTTAGAGTCTAATCCTTTAATTTTTCTTTTTTGCTTTAGATTTAAATTTTGGAATTTAATTTTAATATCTTCTACTTCTTTATCTGAGATACAGGATTTATGTATAATATTGGGATTATAATCACTCATATTTAGATTTATTGAAGATAAGGTAGTAACTGTTCCAGCAATTCCTATTCCTTCTTCTACCTTAAAATTTGGAAGTTTTGCTATAATTGTATCTAAGTAATTTTCAAATTTTTTAATTTCATTCATATTGGGTGGATCTGATTTCAAGAAGCTTTCAGTACATCTTACTGCACCTATTTTAAAACTTTCACTTATTTTTATCACATTATTTTGTAAAATTATAACTTCTGTACTTCCTCCACCTATATCAAAAATTAAAGTATTTTTATTTTTTAAATTAAATTCTCTTCTAGTTGCATTTGTAACAATTTCTGCTTCTTTTATTCCACTAATTACTTGGACTCTTATATTAAATTCAATCTGTAAAATTTGAATTATTTTATTTTTGTTTTGTGCATCTCTCAATGCACTTGTAGCAATACAAGTTATAATATGTACATTAAATTTTTCTAAAATTTCTTTAACTTTCCTAAAACCGGAAATACACCTTAAAATTGCACTATTACTTATATTACCAGTTTCTGCTAATCCTTCTCCTAAGCGAATAATCTGATAATTTTCATTTAAAATTTTAATTTTATTATCGATTTTTTCTGCAATTGTAGTAATTAGAGAGTTAGTCCCTAAATCAATTATTGCTACTTTTTTATTCATCAAAAAGGTGTTTTTTTAGTTTTTTACTATTTTCAAGATTATCAAAGTATTTTTGAAGTATAGAATCTCTGACTTTTATATCATTTTCTAAAAATAGTAATTCTATTTTTTCATTAATCAGCTTGATAAATTCATCTGGAGAATTGCAAATTGAACATAGTTTTTTTAACTGCGGTGTAGGTGAAATCATTTTGTTATTAACAATACAGTGTCTACCCAAATATAGACTATTTATTAATTTTAACTTTACTCCTGTTGCTTGAAATGTTGGTAAAACATTAATATGCGCATCCATTATTAGTTTTTGCATAAAACCTAAATTAGGATTATCAATTAATTCAATATTTGAATTTGTAATATATGGTTTAAGGTTTTTTAAAGCATTTTTTCCTGCTATTTTGATTGGAAACTGTAAATTATTAAATACTTTATAAATTAAAAATAGTGCCGCATTTAAATTTTCACTAACATCAAAATTTCCGTGATATAAAATGTATTCTCCCTTGCCAAGTCTTGACAGTACTTTAGACTGCCCATGAAATACATTTAATATTTCAACATTTGGGTGATATTTTTTATAAAATTTTTGATCTTTTTCAGAAATTGCAAAAATAGTCTCAAATTGACTCACTTTCTTTTCAAAGCTTTTGTATCTAAATGAATCTAGTTTCAATCCAATTTTACGAATCCAATTTTTTTCATTATATGAAAGATATTTCATATATTTTGATTCAATGTTATGAAGCCTTAAATATTTTTTTCTGTTTTTTAATTTATTACTTTTCGAAATTAATGTACTTTGAAGACCATCAAAAAGTATTGGATGTTTATTTGTCGATAAATTATTTATTAATTCTTTTGAGTCTCTTGATGATACTACATATGGTATCAAAATATTTAAATTAGATTTAATAATTGACTTTCTAGGGTAATAATAAACCTTATTGCAAATAGATTCCAATTCAGGGCTAGGATTCCTTTTTGAGTAAAAATAGTGGAGATTAATTTTACAACCTATTATAGATAAATATTTTAATTTATAATATATATCAATAGCTCCACCATAATCGGGAGGAAAGGGATTATCTAGACTAATTATATTTAATTTCATAATTTTTATCAAAAATTTTTATAAATTTAGATTCTTGAGATTCCCATGTTAGATTATCCTTAACAGTATTAATTAATCTATTTGAATCATCCCACATTAGTAATTTTTGCACAGCATTTATATGCTCTCTTACACTACTAGATGGTACTGCAATTCCAAGTTTAAATTTTTTAATATAAATTTTCATTTCTATAAAATCACTTCCAATTGTTGGAATTCCAGCTAATCCATATTCAAATAATTTATTAGGAAGTGCTTGTTTATAACTTTCACTTAATGGTTGAATTAAAGAAAATCCTATATCTGCCTGTTTGGTCAAGCTAAGCAGCTCTGTATATGGAATTTTTCCAGTAAAAAAGACACGATTAGTTATTTTCAGTTTTTGAACAAGATTAATTATTTCACTTTTATATTCACCATCACCAACTATACAAGCTACACAGTCTTTAAAATATGTTAATAAATTGATCATTTCTTCTATTCCTCTACCCTCTTGGACTACACCTTGGTATATAAATATTTTATTATTCTCTGTAATTTTAAATTTATCACGCAAGTTTATTTTACACTTATTAGTTTGTATCGCAGGAAAATTGAAGATTATTTCGATATCTTTATATCCATATTGAGAAATTAAAAAATCCTTGTCCTTTTCAGCTGTAACTAAAACTTTATCCATCTTCTTATAGTATTTTTTTTCATATAAAAACCAAAAAAATTGTTTTATTGGTTTTCCTACAAGCGATGCTAGCTTTGAATAAATCTCTCTAGAATCAAATATTTTTATACAATGTTTATTTTGATATGAACAAACAGCTAATGAAAACAGGTCTGCTGAAATAAAGATATCAGGCTTTTCATATCTAGCTATTTTTTGCACATTGAAATGATATTTCCAATATCTTGTAATTCCAGTTTTAGTTTTTGTATCAATATGTATAATTTTAAATCGATCATGCTCTAAAATATTATTTTCACCATCAAGCTCATCAACAATAATTACTTTGTAGCCATAATTAAACAATGTATTGCTAATATTTATACATCTAGCATCATATTTAACATTTCCAAGAAAAGCAATAATTACTTTTTTACCCAAGCGGTTTACCTCGTATAATTCGAACAAATCTTACTAAAAGTATAAAAAGTAAATTTGGAAGAACTGAAATCAACATGTAAAAAATATTTTTAATACTCTTTGGGTAAATTTTAAAAGCCAGCCTATAAATACCTTTAGCTTCATCTAATAATTTACCTTTTTCATAAACCCTTGCCACCATTCTATAATGGTTACTTATACCATTTTGACCAATATATTTTAAAAAAGTATTTTCATGCTTTTTTAAAATATATTGAAGACCCAAAGCTTCTTTTTTATAGTTTGCTGATTGACTATATTTTGAAAAATTCCATATAAAATCCGGACTTTGAACATAACCAATAATTAATTTAAAATTAGATAAATTAATAAAAAAATCCCAATCTTCGGATGGAGTTGCTCTTTTATCAAATAAAAAATTTACATCTTCAAGAAGCTCTCTTTTAATCATACAACTTTGAAAAAACGGTCCTGGACTTCTACATATATTTTCTTTAAAATTAAATGTAAAATTCTTCATTTTATTAATTTTACTACTATTTTTAATTCGATTATTTACAAAGTAATCTGAAATTACTATATTAATATTATCATTCTCCGAAAATTTATTAATTTTATTTTCAATACATTTTGATTTAAAAGTATCATCTTGGTCTAAAAATGCAATATAATTACCTTTTGATTTTACAATACCTAGCTTTCTTGCTTCAGTTACACCGCTATTTTTTTTTGTTTTATATAAATGAATTCGATTATCATTAATACTTTCGACTGCTTGCTTTATATTTTGCTCAGAACAATCATCTACAACAACTATCTCTAGGCAAGAATAACTTTGGTTGGTGATTGACAGAATTGCATTTTTAAGTTCTGAAGCTTGATTAAACGATGGGATTATTACTGATACAAGTTTATCCAATTTACTTTAATATTTTTTGCTTTAATTCAGAAATTGAAAGAATATTATTAAGAACGAAGAATGATAAAATTAAATAGATAGTTGAAAATACGAGTTTAATTAATGTTGTACTATACAAGCTTAATCCGTATAAAGTACATGATAAAATTAAAAACAATATAAGCTGGATATATTTCACTGGTATATTCATCCATGTTTTATTTTTAAAATAAAGAAATAACCCCATTATAAAATAAGCAAATAATGTTGAAAATGCAGCCCCATATAGTCCATAGACAGGTATTAATATAATATTTAAACAAATATTTATAACTGCTGCGGTTCCTCTGAAAACTGGAGACCAATTTTGCTTATTATTAAGAATTATTGATGGCATAAGTAATATATACCAAGTATAAAATAGATAACTTATAAAGATTATAGGAATTAAATTCAGTGACTGATAATATTTATCATTAATTATTTCAAAATTCTTTATTAAAGGAATCCAGATTGACAATAATGTTAATAATAGTATAAATCCAAATAATACCACACTTCCAATTTCTCCAAAAAGCCTCCGAGAATTTTCATCATTTTGTCTTTTTACATAGAATGGTTGCCATGCCAAATTAATTCCAGATATTAGAATCAAGGGAATTGAACCAATTTTATACGCAATACTATAAAATCCAACCTGAGATTCCCCTAGAAACCACAAAATAAAATATCTATCAGACAATTCAGTAATAAGAAAAAGTATTCCTGCTGGCAAAAATGGAAATCCAAATTTCACCAGCGATTTAATTATATTTATAGAAAATTCGCCTTTTAACCTTGGGGTATAAACTAAAATAAATATTATGATTGCCTGAATAAAAGAAGCAAAGAAGATACCATGAAAAACACCCAAAACTTCGTACCCACTTTTTATTACATAATAATATACACTAATTAAGGTAAGAAGGATATTTCCTAGTGATATTAATATATATAAATATGGACTAGAATTTAATCTTAATAACACCATACCCCTTTGTGAAATCGAATCACATACTAAAACTGAACCAAGTATATAAATCCAATAATTTTTAGTATTCCCAAATATTAATTGTGCTATTGGTTCTGAAAATACTAGAAAAACTATATAGAACACTGTTAAATATGCTATCTGATAAATAAGTAATGATTTAACTACATCATTTTGATTCCACTTAGAGCTTCCAACAAATTTAAATAAAGCAGCATCTAATCCATGATTTGTCAAAATATTTAAAAAAGCAAGGCTAGAGTAAAATAAATAAATCTGCCCTGTTTGCTCTGGTGAAAAAAAATGAGTAAAAAATGGAACTAGTAAAAAAGAAGCCAATCTCGTAAGTACTTGACCTGTACTATATAAAATAGATTCTTTTATGAAAGATTTCAATTAATAAATTTTCTATAAGCTCTTCTTAAGAGTCCTGTAGCACCAAATTGCTCTTTAAATTGAATCAGAGACTTATGTGGTGTCAATGGATTTTCATTTAATGGTAGTTGTGAAACTCCAAAGTCTAACCACTTAAAATGATTTTCTTCGGCCCATTTTATAGTTTCACAAATTAAATGGATTGCAGGTTTTTTATTAGCAAAATTATAATCAATCATGTTGTAAAAAATGATTACCACATTATCATTTGCAACAAAATTTAATGTCCCTCCAATTGGTTTGTTTTTAAAATATAAAATCAGTAGTTTCAATTTTTCAGGAAATTGATTAGATAGTTTTTTTAACTCTTCTAGAGAATGAGTAGGTTTCGCGCCATGTTTTAACTTGTTTTTTACAAGTATTGGATAAAATATATCAAAATCATTTACCCATTGTAATTTAAAATCTTCTTCTAACTTTTTTTTTAAATATCTTTTTTTACGTTTATGTATTTGTGATAGAGGCCTATCCTGTAAATTAATTACTGAGGATATGTATATTTCTTCTGTTGAAAAATTATTCCACTTTAAGGCATATTCAATAGTTTCATTATATCTATATCCATAAATTGATGGTGGCTGAACTAAGAATACCTCTTGAATATTAGTACTTTGTAAATATCCTTCAAATTTATTTAATACTTCTTCTACTAATTCAAATGAGTATTTAATAAAAACAAACCCACCATAACTAGCTCCAGGATGTGAATAAAGAGTTAATACTTTATTTTGAATTTCTGCACCACTAAAAATACAAATCAATTTTTTATTTTTATAAAATAAAAGTGAATGATCAAAAAATTCTCGCCCTATATGATAGGTTAAGAATTCTCGCCTATGAAATAGAGTCCCGTTGTCAGAATTTTCTACAAACTGATTCCATTCCTCTTTTAATGATTTATCATATTTTGTTACTATAATACTCATTTAAACTTTGGTTTACCTATTAGTAAATTAACCTTTTTACGAATTGATAATAAATGATAATGTTTCATCTGTTTTTTAACTCTCAAAAATTAAAGGAATTTTTAATTGAGCACTATTCAAAATATTAATGCAAGACAAATTTTAGATTCTCGCGGGAATCCAACTATTGAAGTTGATATAACTTTATCTTCAGGTACTGTTGGTCGAGCAGCTGTTCCTAGCGGCGCTTCTACAGGTAAATATGAGGCACACGAACTAAGGGATGGAGGGAGTAAATATTTAGGTAAAGGAGTTTTGAATGCTATTTGGAATATTAAAAATAAAATAGTTCCTGAGGTTGTTGGGATGAATGCCTCTGACCAAAATAAAATTGATAAAATAATGTTTGAAATTGATGGGACTGAAAATAAATCAAATATAGGAGCTAATGCTATTTTAGGAGTGTCTCTAGCAAGTGCTCATGCTATGGCTAATCACAACAAACAAAGCCTATTCGAATATTTAAATATTTTATATGGTGGTAGTTTTTTAATGCCTGTCCCGATGATGAACATAATAAATGGAGGGCAACATGCTGATAACAAAGTAGATATACAAGAATTTATGATTTTCCCTTTCGGGGCTGAATCTTTCTCTCACAGCCTAAGAATGGGTGCCGAAATATTTCATAATTTAAAGTCTGTGTTAAAATCGAAAGGTTTGAATACCGCCGTTGGTGATGAAGGAGGTTTTGCTCCAGACTTAAAGTCCAATGAGGAAGCAATTGAAATTATAATTGAAGCTGTTGAAAAGTCTCAATATAAAATGGGAAGTGATATTTATCTTGCACTAGACGTTGCTGCTAGCGAATTATTCAATAGTAACACTCAAAAATATCACTTAGAATCAGAAGGTGAATCATATAATTCTGATGAAATGATAAATTATTTAATAAACCTATCAAATAAATACCCCATTATATCCATAGAAGATGGTTTAGATGAAAATGACTGGAATGGATGGAAAAAATTAACAGAAAAAATTGGTAATAAAGTTCAGATTGTAGGTGATGATTTAACCGTGACAAATCCTAAAAAATTAATCAAATCTATTGAACAAGATTCAATGAATGCAGTTTTAATTAAATTAAACCAAATCGGCTCTTTAAGTGAAACGATGGAAACTATTAAAATGGCAACTAATGCTGGTTTTGGATCAATTATTTCACATCGCTCTGGTGAAACTGAAGATACAACCATTGCTGATTTATCAGTTGCATCTGGAGTAGGACAAATTAAAACAGGCTCACTATCTCGAACTGATAGAGTTGCAAAATATAACCAATTATTAAGAATTGAGGAAAAATTAGGAAATAATGCTAGTTTTGCTGATATGAAAAAACTAGGATTTAATCTTTAGTGTCGAATAAGGTAAAAGATATTAATGGAACAAAATGGCAGCTACTTGTATGGTTGTCTTGTTTAATATTTTTAATAATTCATCTCATTTTTAATGATTTAGGGGTTATAAAAATGATAGAATTAGAAGACAAAAAGAAACAGCTTCAATCAGAGATTAAGTATTTAAAAGTAAAAATTGATAAAAAAAACCAGGAAATATATGCTCTTGAAAATGATTATACATATATAGAAAAAATAGCCCGAGAGAAATATAAGATGGTTAAAAAAGGGGAAAAAGTTTATCGAGTAAGAGATGAGCGTACTCTTAAAAATTAACGTGAAAATAAAACAAAATAAATCTAACGTATTTTTATTTATTTAAAAAAACTTGTAAAATTAATAGTGATTTTAAAATATTACTCAATTTAGTCTTTTAATTATAAATTACAGCTCAATAATGGAGTCTGATTAATAATCTGAATAAACTTCTAGCATCTATGACAAACATATTATTTTATTTAAAATTTTTAATTTGTATTATTATCCTCATTTCTCCAGGATTTACAGAGTCGGCTATTATTAAAGATATCTCTATTCCTGTTCATAGAATTAATGAATTTCCTTTCATAAAAATAGCTGACCTTGAAAAACTACCAAATGTTTCATATAAATTACAGGATTTCGAATCAGTTGAAATAAATTTTTTAGGTACAAAAATTAATCTGAATAATGGTGGTTCATTTTTTAGAGTAAATGACGAGTTGTACCACATGCCGTTATGGGTAGAATATCAAAATAATAATTTTTTTGTACCATATCACGGGTTTTTTAGAGTTCTTGAAGAACTAAAATTAGTTAAATCATTTTTAGATCCATCAAAAGATATTGTAATAATGGATTTAATTAAATTTAATATTACAGATATTTCCTTCGAACAAAGAACAAATGGGTGTTCTATAATAATTCACAACATAGGTGATTTTAACCTAAACTCTATTTCTTCAACACTAGTTAAACGTCCCGGAGAATGGCTAAGCTTAACCATTCCATGGGGTAGGCTTGATTCTAGTACAATTGTTAATACAAAAATTGCAAATCCTATTAAAAAAATAAGAATATCTCAACTACCTCAAAGCGGTCAAATCTCATTTCAATTAAAATCTACGGTTGATGATGTAGATATAAAAAAAGATGAAGATACAAATGATCTTCTAATCGTTATTCGTGTGGATCATTCAGAAAATGCGGAGCGTATAAAGGAAATTCGTAAAAAATGGTTGTTAGATACAATTGTAATTGATCCTGGTCATGGGGGTAAAGATCCTGGAACAATAGGACAAAAAGGTACTATGGAAAAAGATATCGTCCTAGATATATCTCTTAAATTAGGTGCGATAATTGAAAGAGAAATGGGTGCAAACGTCATCTATACACGCTCAAATGATATATTTGTGCCTTTATGGAAAAGAACTAAAATTGCCAATGAATCAGGTGGAAAAGTATTTATTAGCATCCATGCTAACTCTACAACGAATCATAAGGTTAGTGGATTTGAAACATTCTTGCTTCGTCCTGGTAAAACAGATGATGCAATTGATGTTGCTCAAAGAGAAAACTCTGTCATAAGCTTAGAGGAAAATAAGTTTTCTTACCGAGATTTATCTTATGAAAATTTAATTTTAGCTACAATGGCTCAAAGAGTATTTATGAAAGAAAGTGAGTTTTTTGCTTCAGCTATCCAAAAAGAATTAGCAAAAGTTTTCAACACCAATAATCGCGGAGTTAAGCAGGCTGGATTCCAAGTATTAGTTGGTGCATCAATGCCGAATGTTTTAATTGAAACTGGATTTTTAAGCAATTCTCGTGAAGAAAAAAATCTTAATAAAAAGGGATTTAGAAAAAAAATTGCTCGTGCTATTTTTAATGCACTAGTTGAATTTAAAGATAAATATGAAAATGCTATAATTGATGAATAGTGCACCAATTGGAATTTTCGATAGTGGACTTGGCGGACTAACTATACTTAGAAGTTTAGAAAAAAAATTTCCAAATGAATCTTTTATTTATCTCGGTGATACAGCTAGAGTACCATATGGAAATAAAAGCGCTCAAACTATAATTAATTATTCAAAACAAATTGGTGAGTTTTTAACAAACCATAATGTAAAATTGATAATTGTTGCCTGTAACACAAGTTCAGCTCTAGCTTTAAACGTAATGCAAAATTATTTTTCTATTCCCGTTTTTGGAGTAATTGAGCCAGCAGTATTATATGTAGAAAATAAATTCCCAAAATCAAACTCCATAGCTGTTATTGGTACAAGAGGAACTATTGAATCAAAAGCATATTCAAATCAATTTAAAAAAATTGGAAGTACAAAAAATATTATAGAAAAAGCCTGCCCATTATTTGTGCCAATTATAGAAGAAGGATTAAGTTCTGAGCTGATTATTAATGAGATTATTAATTATTATTTAAATGATTTAAGAAAATTAAATATTAATCAATTTATTTTAGGTTGTACTCATTATCCAATTTTAAAGTTTGCATTGAAGAATTTTTTAGGTGATAATGCTGAACTAATAACCTCTGAATTAGCGTTATCCAATATTTTAGAAAAGTTCATGATTGAACAAAATATGTTTTCTAATAAAAAGCAATCAGAGACTTCTTTTTACATTACAGATATGCCGCAAAAATTCCTCGAATTGGGTAGCAGATTTTTTGGCTCTAATCTATGTAATGTCAAATATATTAGTAATTTTTAATGAACATTAACGATTTTCTTAAATCTCTGAAACCTAGAAAAATTAAACTAGGACATGAAAGAACAATTAACTTAATGCGTGAATGCGGTAATCCCCAAAAAGGTTTAAATGCAATTCAAATTGCTGGTACAAATGGTAAGGGCTCTGTATGTGCAATATTAGAAAGAATTTATAGAACAGCTGGATACAAAACAGGACTTTTTACTTCACCTCATTTAAACCGAGTCAATGAACGAATTCGTATTAATGGTAATGCAATAGATAATTTAGAGATTTATAATTTTTTAAGTAACTATGGGAGGAGTGTTATAAAATCTGATGCTTCCTTTTTTGAGACAATAACTGCCATTGCATTTTGGCTCTTCAAAAAGCAGGAAGTTGATATAGCAATAATGGAAACTGGATTAGGTGGAAGGCTCGACAGTGTTACGGTTTGTGAACCAATCGCAACAGGAATTACTAAAATTGCAATGGATCATGTTGAAATATTAGGCGATTCTATAGAAAAAATTGCATATGAAAAAGCAGGAATTATGAAAAAACAGATTCCTTGTTTTACTATAAAGCAAAATCAAAAAGTACTAGCTGTTTTAAAAAATCATGCAATAGAAAATAAGTGTTCTCTGAAAGTAGTAGATCCTAAAGAAAATAAAAAAACTTCATTACATGGGAAGCATCAAAATCAAAACCTTGGGCTTGCAATGTCTATTATAGAGTCTTTAAATCAATATATTGTAAGTGATAAACATATTTCTAGTGCAATGAGATCATTAAAATGGTATGGTAGATATCAGGTGCTCTCTAATAGTCCAAAAATTATTTTTGATGTAGGACATAACTCTAACGGTATATCTGCATTTTTAAACACTTTTTCTTCAGAGAAAATAGCTGGAAAAAAGTATTTATTAATTGCATTGCAATCGAGAAAAAACATATCAGACACTTCAATTCAATTATTAAATTTATTTGATAAAGTTTTGTGTACTGAAATAAGAGTAAAAAATTACATGCCAGCTTTTGAACTGAGAAATAGCTTACTAAACCACAAAAAGACAGAGATAGTATCTTGTATTACAAATAAATATTTAGAAGGTTTTATTCAAAAACTAGAACCAGAAGATGCACTGTGTATTGTAGGTACACATTATTTTGGAGAATTAATTTCAAATGTATTTAAAATATCTTTTGACAATTTATAAAATTGTACTAACTTTTAGCTAAGGCATAATCATTTTATTGTTTGCCTGCTAATAGACCCTAATCCTCTATTTCGTGAAATCATTTCAAACTAATAAATATTCAACAGGAAAAATATGAATATTGCTCAATTGCAAAAGAAAACAATGAGAGACTTAAGAAGGTTTGCAGAAGAAATTGGTGCAACCGATTTTGCAGGACTTCGAAAAAATGAATTAATAAAATATATTTTAGAAAAACAGGCTAAAAATAAAGGCAATATTTTTGCTTCAGGTGTTTTAGAAATACTGAATGATGGTTATGGTTTCTTACGCTCACTAAATTACAGCTATTTGCCTAGTCCAGATGATATATATGTTTCACACTCTCAAATAAAAAGGTTTAAACTTAAAACCGGACATACAGTTTCTGGCCAGGTGCGACCTCCTAAAGAAAAAGAGCGCTTTTTTGCATTATTAAAAGTTGAAACAATTAATGATAAAGCGCCAGATAAAGCTCGAATGAATATTCCTTTTGAAAACTTAACACCTTTATTTCCTGAGGAATCATTAAAGCTAGAAACCTACCAAAGAGAATACTCCTCTAGGGTGATAGACTTATTATCTCCTGTTGGTAAAGGGCAGAGAGGTTTAATCGTTGCCGCTCCAAAAACAGGTAAAACAATGTTGCTGCAAAAAGTAGCAAACTCAATAAGCGAAAACCATCCAGATACAAAATTAATAATATTATTAATTGATGAAAGACCAGAAGAGGTAACAGAGCTAGAACGAAGTGTAGAAGCTGAAGTTGTTGCATCAACTTTTGATGAACCGCCAGAGCGTCACGTTAATGTATCTGAAATGGTTTTAGAGAAGGCAAAGAGAATGGTCGAATCTGGTGATGACGTTGTTATTCTTTTAGATTCGATTACTCGATTAGCTCGAGCTCATAATACAGTTATACCTCATAGTGGTAAAATTTTATCAGGTGGTGTAGACTCTAAAGCCCTCCATAAACCAAAGCGATTTTTTGGTGCTGCTAGAAATGTTGAAGGTGAAGGTAGCTTAACTATTATTGCAACAGCTCTAATTGATACCGGATCGAGAATGGATGAAGTAGTCTTTGAAGAGTTTAAGGGTACAGGTAATATGGAGCTTGTGCTTGATAGGGCAATTAGTGAGCGTAGAATTTGGCCAGCAATTGATCTATCTAAATCTGGCACAAGACGTGAAGATAAGCTTGTAAGTAAAAAAGATTTATCTAGAATGTGGATTTTACGAAAACTACTTGCAGAAATGTCTTCCGTTGAAGCTATTGAATTTCTTCTTGAAAAACTGAATAGAACAAAAAGTAATCGTGAATTTTTAGACACTATGAGTTCATAGTTTAAAAGATAAGTCTTTTCTCGTTTAACCTCTAAAAATTACACTCTCACGACTTATAAACCTTACAGAAAGCCAGATAGAAATTCCTGTAAAAAATAATAATGAACCCATAACTTCAAAATAAAGAGGAAAGGACAAGTTTCCTGCAATAATATCATTCATTGCCAACGATACATTTAAAATTGGAATCCATGCATTAGAAATATCTAATGTAATTCCAGGCATCATACCTATCATAATTGGAATAATAATCAAAATGTTTAAAGGCCCCATGATACTTTGAGCTTCTTTAAAAGAATTAGCATAAAATGAAATTGAAAGTAAAAATGAAGCAAAAAACAATGCAACAGGAAAAAGTAAGCTTAATATTAAAAATATAGATTTAATACCTAGAATTCTCATAGCTACAGATACGATTTCTTCCGGAATGTCTGAGTTAATATTAACTGCAACCAGTATTCCAATTAATCCAAATATAACAGACATTATTGCAAAACAAGACACAACAATAAATTTACCAAACAAAATTTCTATTTTAGTTGCGGGTGAAGTTAAAATAGTTTCTAATGTACCCCTCTCTTTTTCACCAGAACCTAAGTCTAATGCTGGATACATTGCTCCGCTAAAACAAAAAATTAAAAGTATATATGGTAAAAATGTGCCAACTGTCTTTCCAAACTTTTCTTGCTCTGTTGCAACATCAATTTTTGAGAGTATATATGGTTCAAAAATAGACTTATCTAAATTCATTTCATTATAACGATTTTCAATTATTTGTTCAAAATAAGTTTTAAGTAATTTTTCAACCCTACTTTCTGATATATTTTTATTCTTTCCTGATCGAAAATAATGTTTTAATTCTACTTGGCAATGATTTTTTATAGTATCTTCAATGTGTGAAGATATGATAATTCCTCCATCAAGGCTATCTTTTAAAATATAATCTTTTAATTGATTTTTTGTTATGTCAAAGTATAAGTTTATTTTGTCTTGTTCCTTAAAAAACGTTACTAATTCTATGTCATTTTCCTTTCCAACTATAGCTACTTTAAGTGTTTTTTCAATTTCTTTTTTTATAAAAATAGTTGCAATTTTAGGTGTTCCACTTAATAAAAGAGGAATTATAACTGCTGGAAAAATAACCATGAAAAACATTGTTCTTCTATCGCGAACTAAATCTATAAATTCTTTTTTTATTATAGTTAAAACTCTAAACACTTTTAGCCCCCCCTATTAATCTAATAAATTCATCCTCTAGGGTTTTTGCCTTCATTTGATTAATAAAATTCTTAAAAGTACCATTAAAGAATAATTTACCATTATGTATAATAGCTAAATCATCGCAGAGTAATTTAATTTCATCAAAACGGTGGGAAGAAAAAATAATTGTTTTATTATTATTTTTACACTCCTGAATTAATTTAATTATATTTTGAGAAGCCATAATATCTAAGCCAGAAGTAGGCTCATCAAAAACAACTACTTTTGGATTATGAATCATCGTTCTCGCAATATTTACTTTTTGCTTCATTCCAGTGCTAAGTTTAGCAATTCTTGTGGATGAAAATTGATTCATATCTAAAAGATTAAATAAATAGTTTCGTTGTCTCATATATTCACTATTAGACATTTGATGTAAATCTGCATAGTACCTTACCATTTCTTCTGCTGTGAGCCTATCATATAAACCCGTATTTCCAGATAAGAACCCTAATCTCTGTTTTACAAAGTATGATTCTTTTATTGTATCAAAACCATTGACAGTAATATTACCACCTGATGGCTTTAGCATAGTTCCTATCATACGTAAAGCTGTTGTCTTGCCTGCACCATTGGGTCCAATTAAACCAAAGATTCTACCAGGTATGCAGTTAAAACTAATATTTTTCACTCCTATGACAAAATCTTCAGAAAACTTTTCACCTCTATCTTTTTTTTGTTCTTTAGATATTTTATAATATTTTGAAAGATTGTTTACTTCAATCATTAAACTTTTCTCTATTTATTAATAAATAAAAATTATCAGTTTTTATTAATTTATTAACATAGCTATTTTTTTTAGTGTGCATTAATTCAATTTCAATAATATCTCCAATTAAAATTAATCTTTGCTTGAAAATTTTAAATAAAAGAAGAGATGGTTATCATAATTTAAGTACAATTTTTTGTGAGCTTAAAATGGGTGATGAATTAAGCTTTACTAAATCTAGCACTTTTAAATTCACTACAGATGGAATTGTAGTTCCGAATGATGATTCTAACATTGTTGTAAAAGCTTATAAATTAATTTCTTCAATAAAAAATAAAGATATGCCTGAATATAATATTCATCTAAATAAAAAAACACCTGTTGGAGCAGGATTAGGAGGTGGTTCAAGTAATGCTGCAACGGTTATTAAATCTTTAAATACGTTTTGGAAACTTAATTTATCAACTAATGAAATGATATCAATTTCTATTAAGCTAGGATCAGATGTCCCTTTTTTTATAGAAGGTAAAGTACAACACGGAGAACAAAAAGGTGAAAAACTAACACCTCTTAATTCTACTTTTTTAAATAATAAAAAAGTATTACTAATCTGTCCGAATTTTTCAATATCTACAGCATGGGCATATCAAAATATAAATAAATATTTGGATGTACATAAGAAAAAGATTAAATTTGCACCCTTGGAACCGCAAGTTAACTGGCGGTTATTTGACAATGACTTTGAAAAAGTCGTAAGATCAACATATCCAGAAACCGGAGAGATTATTCAGTCTCTAAGAAAAGCAGGTGCAATTTATTCCGGTTTGTCGGGCAGTGGTTCGACTGTGTTTGGTATTTATAATCAAAATTTTGATTTGACTGATATTCGGAATTCATTTCCGAAAAATTACCGCACTTTCGTAACTGATTTTGTTCTTTAATGTTATTTAAATTAGGAGCTATTGGGGCGTAGCACAATTGGCAGTTGCATCTGACTGTTAATCAGACGGTTGGTGGTTCGAGTCCACCCGCCCCAGCAAAAAAAATTGGGGGATCGTTCAATGGTAGGACACATGGTTTTGGTCCATGGAATCGGGGTTCGACTCCCTGTCCCCCAGCATATTTTATGAAAGTATTTAGCGGAAGATCAAACATAGAGCTTTCAAAAGGAATTGCTAATTATTTAGGTATTCCTTTGGGTAAAGTCAATATTCACAATTTTAGTGATGGTGAAATACATGTCTCATTCGATGAAAATATTCGCAATGAAGATGTTTATATCATTCAATCTACAAATCCTCCAGCAGATAATTTTTTAGAATTACTGCTTATGTTGGATGCAGCTCGCCGTGCATCTGCAGCAAATGTAATTGCTGTGATTCCATACTTTGGCTATGGACGGCAAGATAGAAAAGACAGGCCAAGAGTTCCAATTTCTGCAAGATTAATGCTAGACATGATAGAAGCTGCAGGTGTATCTAGAATAATCTGCATGGATTTACATACAGCTCAAATCCAAGGCTTTGCTAACGTGCCTTTTGATCATCTATATTCAAGAATCGCTTTGTTTGACCGCTTAAAAAGTAT
>CENX01020171.1_pt1 | contig 30114 bp, 36 predicted proteins | sample 361321 | NCBI WGS metagenome assembly CENX01 (sample SAMEA2619678, study PRJEB7988) | marine metagenome | isolation source: saline water (ENVO:00002010), including | reverse complement strand
CCACCTGATAGTGGATCAACAGCTGTATCAATACCATCGGCACCTGCTTCTAGAGCAGCTAAGTAACAAGCAACACTAACTCCTGCAGTCTCATGTGTATGAAATCTAACATGTGAATTTTCTGGTAATAATTCCTTAGCCATTTTTATAGTTTCATAAACTTTCTTTGGGTGCGATGTTCCGCTTGCATCTTTAAAACACAGTGAGCTAAATTTCATACCAGAGTCTAAAATTTGTCTTAAAATCTTTTCATAAAAATCTACAGTATGAGCTCCAACACAACCCGGAGGTAAATCCATCATAGTTATGACAGCTTCATGTTGCAAGCCATGCTTATTTACACATTCTGCACTATATTGAAGATTAGAGACATCATTTAATGCATCAAAATTTCTAATAGTTGTTGTCCCATGCTTTTTAAACATTTTTGCATGAAGATCAACAATATCTCTACTTCCTGTGTCTAAAGCAACCGTATTTATACCTCTTGAAAGAGTTTGAAGATTAGCATCTGAGCCAACAATTTCACGAAATTTATCCATCATATCAAATGCATTTTCGTTCAAGTAAAAGAAAAGGCTCTGAAATCTAGCACCTCCACCAAACTCAAAATGTTTGATCCCAGCTTTAGCTGCAACTTCAACAGCTGGCATAAAATCTTCCATTAAGACTCTTCCACCAAAAACTGATTGAAAGCCGTCACGAAATGTTGTGTCCATTATATCTATATATTTTTTTGCCATAATAATATTTTATCTATTGGTTCTATTTTTTATCATTTTCATGCTGTTTGATAGCAGCAGATATCACCGCAATTTTTTTCTGATCAACTCCTCTGTTACTTTTGGAAGAAAGGTCAGATGTGCCAACTGATGAATCATCAAATGAAATTTTACCAATCAAGTAAGATTGGATTTTTAGAACTAATATCATAATCACTAGAAATGAAAAAACTGTACTCATTCCTAAAATCATGAAATTAATAGATTCACTAATCAATGTGAAACACTCCTTCTTTTATATTTTTTAAAATCAATAGATATTGTAGTAAATAAAAAGGGAAAAAACAAACAAAAAAAGACCCATATTAATTTCAATCAGGAGGAGACGATTAGATATCAAATATAGGTCTTATTTTATTTATAATTTATTATATCAAATATGTCAAAGAAAAATCATTAAAATAAGACATATTCTTAGACATAATATTTTTTAATCTATATATTGTGAGTTTAGCTTTATATATCCACTATATATTGTTCAAAAAATATCAATATTATCAATGTTTTAGAAGATTTAAGATATAGAATTAGATGATTTGTAATTTGTATGAAATTTTATGATAAATTTATTGACTTTGAAAAAAATATAATAAATAATAGGTGTCCATGAGTGATAAAGAAAAAAAGAACCAGACCATTAATATTTTAGCTAACGAGATTCGAAAGCTTGATTATTTTAAAGTTTTTTCTGATTCAAATATGTTTAAGCTTGCTTATAGAATAGTGAATGAGAAAATTGAAGAACAATTCACAACAGAAGATTCTCATGAATTAAATTTAACGATCCAATCAATGATTGCAAAACATTAATCAATTGCCTTAGAAACAATTATTACGGCTAATATCTCAACAATAATAAATAACACTGCTGAGTAGGGATCTATTCCTACTGCACTTGAAGTGAACATTCTTGATATAGTGACCGCAGGATTTGCAAAACATGTAGATGCTGTAAAAAAAATTGCAGAGAAAATATATGTAGAAACAACAGCAGGAACATGGCTAGGAGAGTGTTTTTCTGAATGAATAATTGCTATTAGCAATCCCATTGTGCCTAAAAATTCTGCTACTATTATTCCGTTTGATGATCTGTCTATGAGTGATAAAGGATTATTCTCGATTCCAAATGTTAAATGTGCAAAAATTACAGCACTAATTGCTCCAAGAATTTGCAATGATGAGTATATTAAAAGATCTTTAACTCCTATGTTATTTTTCATAAACATATATAGGCTCACTGCAGGGTTGAAATGTGCTCCTGATACTTTAGTAAATATTGTTATATTGGCAAACAATATTAATGCTACAGCAAAAGAGATTCCAATTAGTATGATGTAATCCGGAGCTCCCAACTCAGACAACATAAAGTTAGTGCCGACTATAGATAATATTAATAAAAAAGTCCCGTAAAATTCTGCTATAAATCTATTCATAAAAATATTTTAACCCAAAACTAACGATATTGTATTATTTAAATATGAAAATTAATAAAATACTTTTTATTTCTGATATGCACTTAATGTATAAGAAGCAATTCTTGGGAATTGATACTTTTAATTCTCTAAGCGCAATTGTTGATGATATATGTTCCTATGATGAAACTTTTGACCACATATTTCTTCTTGGAGACTTTGTACAAGATCAATCTGAAAAATCTTTTGAATTTCTAAATAGAAAATTAAAGGAAATAAAGGCACCAAAATCTTTTATACGAGGTAATCATGATATCAAAGATAACTTACCTATAAATGGGTATAAAGATATAAACGATACTATTGAATTTAATAATTGGATCTTTTCTCCAATTGATAGTTTTGTAAAAAATAATATTTATGGATTAGTTACAGATGAAGAAATATATAAAATTGATAAACTTTTAAAGTCAAACAGGGAAAAGTGGTTTGTTTTTTATATGCATCATAATTTATTTAAAACAAACTCTCCTTGGTTGGATATCCACATCACAAAAAATTACAAGGAAATTGTTAATTTTTTATCAGCACATGAAAACTTTAAAATTCATATCTCTGGACATGTGCATCAATATTCTATTAATCATATTAATAGTAGTCACTTTTATACCATTCCAGCTACTAGTGCTCAATTTAAGAAAAATACAAAAGAATTTACACTAGATCAAATACAGCCTGGTTATTGTGTTCTGGAAATCAATGAAGACGGTAGTCATAAAATGAAAGTTATTAGAGTTAAAGGATTTTTTGGTGAACCTGACAAAAACCCAAAAACTTATTAATTATTTATATGATGAACAAGAAATAATTAATGAAACTACAAAAATTAATAATGGTATATATCTCATTATTAATTTTTATATTAAAATTAAATAAAGGAAAATTTTCTATATGTTAATAAAAATTTTAACTATTATACTCACAACTTATCTAATAGCTTTAATCTTCCTATTTATTTTTCAAAGAAATTTTTTATATTTCCCCAAAGAAAATAATTATTTAACATCAGAAAAAATTAATGATGAAAATCTTGAAGTTTATATTGCTAATAATCAGGGCCATAAATTAAAATCATGGTTTTACTATAATCAGAAAAATAGGTTTACTATTTTATTTTTCCATGGGAATGCTGGCCAACTAGAAAATAGGATTTATAAATTAAATGCTTTTAGAGAAATAGGACTTAATTACTTGATTTTTTCGTATAGAGGATTTAATTCTTGTGATGGATCACCCTCTGAAAAAGGGATTTATAATGATGCACAATCTGCATATCAATGGTTGTTGTCAAAAGGAATTCCTAAAAATCAAATAGTCTTTTATGGTGAATCTTTAGGAACGGGTGTTGGAGTCAACATGTCTATAAATAATACGTCTGCAGGTTTGATTTTAGAATCCCCATTTACTTCAATTACAGATTTAGGGAAAAAGAAATTCCCTATTTTTCCAATCAGCTTGATTTTAAAGGATAGATTTGACAATGAGTCTAAATTTGAAAGATTATCAGTACCATTATTAGTTATGCATGGTAATAAAGATAAAATAGTACCGCAAAATATGAGCTTTAGACTGACTAAGCTTAAAAAGCCAACTGTGACTTATTTTCCAGAAAATGATAATCACATGATGAATTTTGATAATAATTTAAAATTTAAAATTATTGAGTTTATTGAGTATCTAAATCAGATTTAAGTATATTTAAGACCTTTTGCAAAATATGAATATCCAGTAATTACTGTTATCGCTGCAGAAATCCATAATGTTAATATTCCCAATTGCATTCCAAATCCAAACAATAATTCATTGCCTGGGTCTCCTGCTAATAATATTGAAATTGATATCATCTGCAAGGTTGTTTTAACTTTTGCTAGACTTGATACTGGCAAAGAAACTTGAAGTTTAGCTAGAAATTCTCTAAGTCCAGATACAAGAATTTCACGAGAAATAATAATCATTGCAGCATACAAGCTAAAATCAGAAATAGTTCCATCATGAATCAATAATACTAATGCAACAGTAACAATAATTTTATCAGCTATTGGGTCTAACAGTGATCCAAGCTTGGATTCCTGATTCATTGATCTTGCAAGCTTTCCATCAAGATAATCAGTGAATGCTGCCAAAACAAATATAAAACATGAAATCCAATTACCTTCTGGTGTTGGGAGAAAAAAAGCAAAAACAAAGAAGGGTATGACAACTATTCTAAAGTAGGTTAGAGAAATAGGTATTTTTGACCACATATTGAATATTAACATTCAATTAAGATTTTTTTGACAAGAAATTTAAATTTATTAATATATACATGCTGGACTTATAATATCCATGATTGGAGATTCTATGTTTAATTTATTTAAGAATATAATATTTATATTATTTATTTCTGTTTACTCAGTAAATGCTAATGAGGTTGTAAATGTTTACACTTCAAGACATTATGAATCAGATAAAGACTTATATAAAGAATTTGAAGATAAAACTGGTATTAAAGTAAATTATATTTCTGGAAAAGGTAAGGCTTTATTTGAAAGAATTAAGTCAGAAGGAAAAAATTCTCCTGCAGATGTCTTTATTACTGTTGATGCTTCAAACCTTTGGAAAGTTGAGTCCGAAGGCTATTTTCAAAAAATTAAATCAAAAAAAATCAGAAAAAGCTTAGATAAAAGGTTTATAGGACCTAATAGTAAATGGGTTGGTCTTGCAAAGAGATATAGAGTTATTGTTCATAACCAAAATGTTAAGGCCGAAGAATTAGAAGGTATTAATTACGAAGATTTATCTAGTGAAAAATGGAAGCAAAGAATTGTCATAAGAAGTTCTTCAAATATTTATAATCAGTCTTTAATTGCATCAATGATTCATCATAATGGATTATCTTATATGAAAAAATGGTTACCACAATTTAAGGGGAATTTTGCGAGAAAACCTCAAGGTAATGATAGGGCACAAGTTATGGCAGTTGCAAATGGTGAAGGTGATATCGCCATAGTAAATAGTTATTATCTAGGAATAATGCTTTCTGGTAGCTCTGGTAAAAAGCAGCTTAATGCCGCTAAAAAAGTTAAGGTTGTATTTCCCAATCAATGGAATAGAGGAGTTCATGTAAATATCAGTGGGGCAGGCATATTAAAGCATTCTAAAAATTATGATAATGCTGTGAAGTTTATAGAGTTTTTATTAGAGGAAAAAGTTCAAAAGCATATTGTTAATAATACATATGAATATCCTATTATTGATGGAGTAGATCCTCATCCCCTTATTAAAGAGCTTGGCACAAACATCGTTGAGGATAGAATAAAGGTTAAAAAATTAGGGAAATTAAATAAAACAGCTGTTAAGCTAATGGACATTTCAGGCTGGAGATAATTTACTCTATTAAATTAAATTTTAATAAATAAATATTAATTTATCTCCTTAGGTACTTATTATATGTTTAATGGTATTAAATCCACTATTTTCTTATCACCATCTATTTTGTTAGGAATACTTTTTTCTATCCCTGCATTGATAATAATTTTTAGTTTGTTTTTACCATTCTCTGAGAATTGGATTCATTTAAAAGATACTGTTTTAAATGAATATATTTCCAACTCTTGGAAATTACTTATTGGAGTATCAATTGGTGTTTTTATAATAGGAGTTTCAACTGCTTGGCTAACATCAACATGTAATTTTTTTGGAAAAAATTTTTTCGTTTGGGGGTTAGTATTACCATTTGCTATACCACCTTATATTATGGCTTATTCATTTACTGGACTTTTTGATAGTTATGGTACTGCAAATGAACTAATGAAATTAATATTTAATTTAGATAGTGATGAAGTTTTTTTTCCTTCAGTGAGAAACATATCAGGAGCTATCTTGATTTTTTCCTTCACTCTTTATCCATATGTTTTCTTAATTTCCAGGACTGCTTTTCTCAACCAATCAAGAGATATTTTTGATATTTCCCGAACTTTGGGTTTATCAAAAAGTAAAACCTTTTTAAAAGTTGCTCTACCTTTGGCACGTCCTGCAATTATTGCCGGAATAATGTTAGTCGCAATGGAGACACTATCAGATTTTGGTGCAGTTGAACATTTCGCTGTTCCAACTTTTACCTCTGGTATTTTTAGAACATGGTTTGGAATGAATGATATTATTACAGCAAAACAATTGGCAGCTTTTTTATTTTTATTATTTTTGATATTTATTGTTATTGAGAAATACTCTCGAAGAAAATTACAATATAACAATATATCTACCAGTAATAGGAAATTAGTGCCTGTTCAATTATATGGAATTAAACAAATTGGTGCTTTTATAACATGTTTCATTCCAGTATTAATTGGATTCTTTATACCTTTCATACAATTATTATATTGGGCTGTTGCACATAAACTTAGCTATTTTGATAGCAGTTTCTTTATTGCAGCTTTTAATACGATTTATTTATCAATTATTGCTGTATTAATCTGTATAATCACTTCTCTAGTCATTAATTTTTTTATTAGACTAAATAAAAATAATTTTTTAACTATGATTAATAAAATAATATCATCTGGTTACGGTATACCTGGAATAGTACTTGCACTAGGTGTTTTAGAATTCTTTTCTTTTTTAGATGATTCTTTCAATGTTTTATTTACTGGTTCAATTTTAGGCCTTGTTTTTGCTTATTCAGTTAAGTTTTATGCCCTACCTAATTCAAATATTCAAAGTGGTTTTAATAAAATATCTTCTAGTCTTGATGATATTTCAGATACATTGGGTCATACCAAGTTTAGTTTATTAACCAAAATACATTTGCCACTATTGAGAACTAGCTTTCTAACAGCCATATTAGTTTTTTTAATAGAAGTTATAAAAGAATTACCTGCTACTCTTATTTTAAGACCTTTTAATTTTGATACGCTTTCAGTTTCTGCATATTTGTATGCTTCAGATGATAGAATGGTAGAAGCAGCTGCACCTTCAATTGCGATAGTTATGGTAAGTTTAATACCAATTATTCTATTATTAAAAATTATAAGCAGGGATAACAATGAATAATTTAGTTGTACAAAGTGTAAGTCATTCATATTCAGACAAAAAAATACTTGATGATCTTTCTTTGGAACTTATCGATGGTGAAATTACATGTTTAATAGGTGAGTCTGGAACTGGTAAGACTACTTTGCTTAGGATCATAGCAGGATTAGAAAGACAAATCTCAGGTGAACTTATTTTAGGCAATGAGGTAATTTCAAATGATTCATTATTTAAGGACGCAAATAAAAGAGATATCGGCCTTGTATTACAAGAAAGGGCCCTGTTTCCACATTTAAAAGTGATTGAGAATATTTCTTTTGGTTTGGAAGGCACAAAAAAAGATAGAATAAAAAGATCTAAAGAATTGATGGAGACATTTAAGATTTTACAATATGAAAATTCATATCCTCATGAAATTTCGAGTGGAGAGCAGCAAAGAGTCGCTTTAGCTAGAGCACTTGCACCTTCGCCAAAAGTATTATTGATGGATGAACCATTTAGTGCCCTTGATAGAGCTTTGAAATTCTCACTCAGAATGGATACTAGGAAAATCCTAAAGTCTGAGAAGATTACAGTTTTAATGGTTTCTCATGACTATAATGATGCACTTGTTGTCGCAGATAAATTAGCTATTATGTCTGAGGGTAAGATAGCTCAGATTGGGCCCCCAAAAGAAGTTGTTTTAAACCCTATTAATAAAGAAATTAAAAAACAATTCGTTTGTGAAACCGGTGATATGCTTTATTGGAAATCGATTTTAGAAGAAGAGAGTCAATAGGGCTCTATTCTTTAAATCCGCCTTTTTCCTCTAAATATATACCTAGAGTAAATCCTATTGATGTTACAAGGAAAAGCCATAGCCCCCATCCTGAAACATTTATACTTTCACCGTAAACATTAATGCTTTTAGTGCTTATAAAGTAAATAGTTATTAAGATCATAATTACACCACATGCTAATGCAGGTATAAATGACATTTTTTCTGACTTCAAAATTTTTAGCACAGGGTATATAAACAAGGGTATTAGAATATATCCTTGTTGTTGAAAACCATTTAGTGATACTATCCCCATATTTACCCATGGTGTAAATAGTGATAGTAGAGCAATTAAAGTAGACCCAATAATCAATTTGTCTGGAAGTTCAGAATTGTTCCAATCAAATTTATACCCATTCCAATCAAGTTTCATAATATTCTCTCCCTAAATGTTAATTCCCAAAAAACTAAAGATCTCTTTATAAAAAACTGCTAAAAGAATAGAAACAATTATAAAAAAAAGCATTGTCCAAATGGGTAACATTATCTTAGTTTAACATAAGCATAATCTAAATATCCAGCACTCACAGTTTTGATAAGTTTATTTGTTATTCTGTCATAAACTTTGATTTTTAAGATTAAATATTCGCTAACATTTGAAGCACCAACTGAAGAGTTTGTAGAAATATTAAATTCTAACCCTTCATATGTTTCATTCCCCAAGCGCTGTAAATCCCAAGGTTGGTATACATAGCTACTTCCACTTTTAGTTATTTTTATTTTGCTATCAATATCACCTAGTAAACATGCATTTATATTAGTGTGGCTATCAAAATGTTCACAGCTCATAATTATTTTGTATGGATTAGCTGCAAGTCTCTTTGCTCTTTCTTTGGCTCTTCTTTTTTTATCTTCTTCAGCTCTTTTCGCATTTTCTTTATCTCTTTTTTCTTTAAGATCTAAAGCTGATGTAAAGAATTTGTCCGAAGCTTCTTTTTCATCCACGAGAAATTGATATAAAATTCCTTGCTCTCTTTCGCTAAGCTTAGTTCTTTGACCAAATGATTTTGATAGATAATCCTCATCAATTCCTCTTTCAATAGCTTTAGCCAATGTTTTATCATCAGTTACTTCAAATTTACCAATTTCATCAATATAGGACTGTGATATTGCATATTTTTTACCAAATTCCCATGATTTACGATTTTTATAACTGTAGAGATTTTGAATATCCTTATCTGATAAATTTTGAATTATTTTGTCTTTTTTACTATTTAGTTCTGCTATATATTTTTTATCTTTAGTTCCCTTAAGTGACCAGTCAATCCAATCTAGTGCATATTGAATATTTTTTTTATAGTCTCCTAAACCTTTTTCATTAACTTCGGCAGCATATATTCCAGCTTCATTAATTTTTCCAATTCTACCAGCATTCAGAATCATCTTTGATCCTATATATTCGTCCTTTTCTGTATTGTCTCCAGATAGCAATTCTTTTCCTAGATAATATTTTATAAAGTAGAATTTTTTATTTATTCCATTTTTTTTCATTACTGAGTCGAAAGAAGCATTTTCTTTTAACTTTTTACTTTCAGGAAAATCAAAATCAAAATATTTAATTAAGGTCAAGGAATAGGCTAGGAATTGCTCAATATCTTTTTCGTATAGATTATGAATATTATCAATTGTCCAAACAAGCAAACCAAACTCAAATGATTTTTCATCAAATTTCTTAGCTTCAAATGCTTTTGATAGATATTTAATACCTAGTTCAGGCTCGCTAATTCCATATTTAGTATCAAGATAAAGTGCAGCAAGATTTCCATAAAGCCATATATTCCTTTTTGTTATTTTATCCGTGGTATCGGCACCTAGTTTATACCATTCAGCTGCTTTTTTATAATTCTTCTCAACACATATACCCTCAGAGTACATCCAGCCTATCCAAGCTCTTGCAGAGGCTAGATTTTGATTCAAATAAGGTCTTTTTTTTCTTGATTCTTTTGACAGATCTCCTTTTCCTAAATGCATCTGATAGAAATTATAAAATGCCTTTGCAGGGTTTTTTTCATCGTTAAAATAGTATTCACCATGAACAATCGTTGGATCAGACATTTCGTATCTTGTACCCACAGGATCTCTTTCTATACAAGCTTCTTCATTTGCAAAAGATGGAAACGAAAAAAGCAAAAAAAAGTTTATTATTAACAGAAATTTCAATGTATTACCTTAGTTGATTATAAAGAATAATTTGGTAATTCAAAAATATCAGTTTAAATCATAATATGAGAACATCTCTAACAAATTCAATTAATGATTACATCATTTGTTCTGAGTGCCAATCGGAATTCGATTCTGGTATGACTGATTTTGGAAGTATACAAGAATATACTAAGCTTGATGTTGGTTTTACCGATATAGGAGTTCAGGTTTGGTGTAGAAGATGTGAGAAAAATGTTTGTCATATTGATTTTGAGGATAATGACTTGGAAGCAGATTTCAGATGCATAATAGCTTCATCCTTTTCAAATAGTTAATTTAATAAGTTTTTATCAGTAAATTCTTTAATTTCTGAAATTTTTTCAGTGTGTTCTACAACTTCTCTTCCAATTGTTATCTCTGATTTTAATTGATCATAGCTATAAAAATCAGACAGGTCTTCAAGGGAAATATCAAAATTGGGTAAAACAGAATTCACGACTGAGGGATTAATCTCTTTAATATTTTGCATCACATCTTTAATAGCAGTAACTTCATCTTCACTTTTTACTAGGAATTCACCTATGATATCTATTTTATTTTTATATTTAAGTTCTATATAAAAAACCTTCATGTTAGACTCCTATTTCATCACAAGATTTCCTTTCATTACACCCCAATGACCAGTAAAACTACACCAAAAAACATATTTCTCTCCACTACTTAGTTTAGATACATCAATTTTTACATCATATGATTCATTAGGTCCGATAATAGGCGATTTAGCAATTATTTTATTAGAGTTGGGTAAGAAACCATTCTCTCCAGGATGTACAGTAGGATCTACCAATGAGGTTAGAGCATTAAAGTCTTTGTCTTTTGATACTATCACATTGTGACCACCATATTCTTTAGCAACAGTACTTGTGTTTTTGAATTTAATAGTAAACTCAGAGCAGGTACTATCGATTTCAATATTAGTAGATGAATATTGCATCATTGTATTACCCTCAAGATTAGTTGAACATGGGCTGGCAAAAGAAAAGGGTAAAATAATGAAGAAAGTTGTTAGAAAAGTAAATAACTTAAGCATTATAACCTCCTAAGAATGAAAAAAGCCTAATAAATCTAAGTTTCTGATCTATCGTTTGATTTTTCGCTACAGGATGATGCTTTATCACCATATGATTTTTCAGAACATGAGTCAGATTTTTTATCATGACCACCACTACAATGGCCGGCATAAGATACACCACTAAACGATAGTGTTAAAATCAATATATAGACTATAAATTTCAATCTAAACATATATGGATTGTAACTGATTTTTTAAAAATAAAATACAAAATTTCTAAGTTACTGCAATTATTAGGTTGTCTAGATAAATTGTTAATTTTTCTTTAAAAAGTTTGACATATCTATCTTCTTAAGTAAATTAGCTATAAGAGGTTAATGATGAAAAGACGAAAACAAAGTTCTAAAGCTGAATATTTAAAAATGTACGATAATTCCATGAGACCTGCAGCTCCTTTAACAAATGCTCTTTTTTATTACGCTGGTGTTGCTATAGTCGTAGGTCTCCTCGTCGTAACCGTTATAGTTTAGCTCCTTCTAAGGTATAATGCCCGTATGGGTTTTATTTCAGTTGACGAATCGGACAAAATCTTAACTTTAGATTTTGTCCGATATCCTGTAAATGCTATTAACCATCAATTTCTTTTAGAATTGAATGATGTCTTAGATAACTATCAAGACTCCTCTAATTCATCCGTTGTAGTTTTTTCTGGGAGTGATCTTAAGTTTTTTTCTTTCGGACTAGATATCCCAGAATATTTAACACTAGATAGAAGTGACTTAAAGGATTCTTTAAATTTATTAGTTTCTACATGTAATAAGATTTATCAATATCCTAAAATTACTATATCCAAGATTAATGGTCATGCCACAGGTGGCGGTTGTATGATTGCATTAAGTACTGATTTTCGATATATGGCAGATGGTAGGTCAAAGATTGCTTTAAATGAAATAAATATTGGCTTATCTCTTTTTTCTAGCACTATACAGATCTTAAAATCAGTAGTCGGGGTCCAAAATGCTAAAACTATTTTATATTCTGGAAAGATGTTTAGTCCATATGAGGCTAAAGATTTAGGATTAGTAGATTTAATATATGACTCTGATGATTTAGTTGAAAAAAATATTTTGTCTTATGCTACAAAAAACCTTGAAGCTATAAAAGATCTTAAGAAATCTTTAAATATTTTTGATCAATCAGCATTACTTGACACAGATGAAAAATTAGAACTATTTCTTGATATTTTTTATTCAGATACAACTCAAGAGATTTTAAAAAAAATAAAAATAAATAAATGAATTTATTTGTTGAAAATGAATTGTGTGCATCTAGTAAGAGCTATTTTCTTTTTATTGTCAGGATTAAAAACTGTAGCATCCCATACTTGTGTGGTTCTGCCCTTATGAATAATCTTGGATTCGCATAAGATATCTTCTCCATCTTTCGCAGCACTTATGAAATTTGTTTTTAGTTCTATAGTTGTAAAATTTTGGTCTTTTTCTAATGTTAAGAATGTACCTATACCACAAGCTGTATCTGCAAGAGAAGTAATTGCTCCTCCATGAATGTAACCATTTGGGGCCATTAACTTCTTTGATGCATTTAGTTTTAAAATCACTCCTGAATCATTTTTTTCTAAGAATTCTATCCCTAGCTCTTCAATAAAATTATCTTTAAGCATTTCCTGTATCCATTGAATATCCATAAAATTAGTTAATTTATATATAGTGCACTTGCAACTAAAATACTGATTAAAATAATCCAAAAAGACATGAAAATTGTAAGGCCACTCTTTGCTTCCTCCCTTTCTAAATAAGTTCTTCCTCTAAATCCTTGACAGATAAAGGTTAGGCTTCCAGATAGCTGCACACAAACAGTATTGATTAGTAATAAAATTAAAGCTCCTGCTGCCATTTCATATCTTTCATTTGCTAATAAAATTGCAAAACTTGCGGCAGGGGGGAGAAGTGCAACAGATACCATAACACCAACAAGGGATGCAGATATACCAGTTGTCATTGAAAGTGCAGCAGCAGCACCAGATGCAAGTGCTAAAACAATATCACCAAGACCAACCTTAGTTCTTGAAATTATTTCATTGCTCAATGAATTTATATCAGAAAAGAATGTAATTGAAAAAGTAATCCCTAATGTTAGTGCTATGCCTATAATTAACGATTTAAGTGAAGATATTGCAAGTTTTTTTGATCCTATCGTAGCTGCGAAAGATAGTGCCAGATTAGGTGCTAAAAGTGGTGCTATTACCATAGCTCCTACAACCACTGCAATATTATCCTCTGATAAACCAATAGTAGCAACTATAGATGAAAGAATAACCATAAAAACATAATTTATATTAAAATCAATTCCCTTACTTACTTGTTCAAAAAGCTCTTCTCTAGTTGTTTTTGATTTAATATCAGAATTTTTATCTTTATCTTCTTGAAGTCTTGGAATTGATGCATCAACAGGAAGAATAAGTATTTTTGCTTCTTTATCATCTTCAAATAAAACTTGAATACTATCAATCAATGATTGTCTTGCATTATCAGTTACAACCATAGTGTAGATTTGTCTTCCATCTTCTAGTTCTGATGAGCACCAAAAATCTATAGCTCCTTGTTTCTCAGCAATAGTTTTTAAAATTCGCTTATATTTTTTGTTGGCAATTATCTCACATATTCTCATTTACAGTAATATTATCACAGATGATTAACTTTTATTTATATTTGATTTGAAATCCAAACAGTTTGAAATGGTTTTAAATGTAGATAGTCCTCATCAAATTCAAGTGATTCTTTAAGTATCAAATCATTCCATTTTCCTGATAATTTAATATCTAGATCTATTAAGGAAATTGAATTATATGTTTTTGTTACATTGCTTATGCAAAAGATAGTTTGCTTTTTGTCTATGCTTTGCCTGTAAAAACCAAAAGCCTTTTTTCCCAATTGTAATATGAATTGTTGAGCATTAGGGTGAAAAGCAGGCTGTAATGACCTTAGTTCAATTAAATATTTTAGTGCTTCGAACTTTCTTGAATTATGACTATATTTATCAGAAAGAATATCTTTTAACTCAATATCATTCCATCTATATCTGTTAATAGACCTATTAACTTTTGTTCTTTCTAATCCTATATAATCATTGTTTTTTCCAAAAAAAGAATTTATATAAATTGCAGGAACACCTTCTAGTCCCAGCATTATTGCATGAGCACACATAAACCTATCAAAACTATATTCATCAGGACCATTAATATCTCCACTAAATGCATCCACAGAAGATATATTTATTTCATAAGGTGAAAGATCTCCACTGTTGGTTTCTCTTGATGATATTTTTCCACCAAATTTGACCATTGTTTCTGCCAATATATGTAATTCATTATTATTAAGTAATCCCTCAGCAGGCCTCAATCCAATTCCATCGTGAGATGATATAAAATTTAGGTATGAATTTCCCATTTGAGTGGGAGGCATTGTCATTGCCCATTGTCTTAATCTTGTACAATCACTATTTATCATAGTATGAAGTAAAAGTGGAGGTAGTGAAAAATTATAAATCCAGTGAGCTTCGTTCCCATTTCCAAAATAACTTAGATTTTCTCTTTTTAATATATTTGTTTCTGTTAGCAGAACGGTATTCTCGTAAGTATAATCTAACAATGTCCTAATTAGCCTGACGATTTCATGTGTTTGACTTAGGTTAATACAATTAGTATCTTTTTCTTTCCATATAAAAGCAATTGCATCAAGTCTAAAAAGCCTTATTCCATTGTCTAAATAGAATTTTATAATTTTCGTGAATTCTCTAATCACATCAGGATTTTTAAAGTCAAAATCAATTTGATCATGGCTAAAAGTGCACCAAATATTTTCAGATTTTCCATTTATTTGAACTTTTTTAACAATACTTGATGCTCTTGGCCTAAAGACTTTCCTTAGATCGATAGATGGATCAACTTTTAAAAAAAAATTTTTTCCTTTTTCCTTATTATTTAGGAAGTTCTGAAACCACTTGCTTTGACTGGACATATGGTTGATAACTAAATCACTCATAACAAGGTAATTCTTTGATATTTCTTTTATATCATCCCATTCGCCAAGATCTTTATCAACCTCATAAAAGTTTTTTACTGAAAACCCTTCATCAGAGCTGTAGGGAAAGAAAGGTAAAATATGAATAATCGTAAATGTATTGGGAAATTTTTTTGTTATTAATTCTTTCAAATTTTTAAGTGGAACTTTATTGTTACCTTTAATGGAATCTCCGTATGTAATTAGCATACAATCCTTTTCTGACCATGAACTTAAATTTTTAGATCTATTTTGATATTTTCTACCTTTCCCAATAATGTCAATTAGGTCTTTTCCAATATTCTCTATTTTTTCATTAAGTTGTATTCCACGATAAATTTTCTTTAAGTGTAAATTTACTCTTTCTTTAAATTCTTCAATCATTTTAATTGTACGATTCAACGGCTTTTTTGAGTCTTTTCATGAATCCTGGCTTCGCACTTTCTATGCGATTCCATGTGGGTATAAAAGGTGTCTCTAAAGGTTTATCTAAAAAAGTTTCACCTGCTTGCATTATATTTTCTGCAAATAGCTCAACAGCTTTCTCCTCTTTATGGATATCCAAATTTATAGAATTCATTTCGCAGTCTTTTTTGTAGATTTCCACAAAATCAAGGGCGATTCTATAATAAGTAGCTTTAAGAGTTCTAAAATTCTCCATACTGAAAGTATTACCTTGAGTTGCAAGTTTCCTTAATAGTGTTTTAGCTATATCAACGGACATTTTTGATAAACCTTTACTTGAATCATCTGGTGATAAATCCTGATGCTTATGATCATACTCATCTGCAATATCAACCTGGCATATTCTACTATTCCTATAATTTCTATGCATCTCAGATAAAATTCCAATTTCAAGCCCCCAATCACTTGGTATTCTAACCTCTCGTAAAATCCTTTTTCTAAATGAACATTCACCTGCGAGTGGATACCTAAATGAATCTATAAAATCTAGATATTCCGAAGGTCCTATTATTTTTTTTAATGCTTTAATAAGAGGAGTTACCAATAGTCTTGATACCCTCCCATTGATGTTACTTTTAGAAATTCTTGGATAATATCCTTTACAAAATTCAAAGTTTAACTTTGGATTTGCAACTGGATATATTAGTTTAGATAGAATTTCGTTCGTATAAGTTTTTATATCACAATCATGTATTGCTATAGCTTCAGCATTATCACATGCAATTGAATAGCCCATGCAATACCAAACATTTCTTCCCTTTCCAAAGTTTTGCGGGCTCAGATTAATTTTTGCAAGTTCTTTATCTAATTTTATTAAGTTAGGTCCATCATTCCACAGAATTTTATGTTTAATTTTTAGGGCAGAGAAAAATTTCTTTGCTTCTTTGAATTCATCCTCCGATGCTTGATCAAGACCTATTATCACTTCGTTTATGTAATCTACTTTGTTTAATTCATTAATAATTCTTTTTAGTGCAGGTCTTTTTATTTCTGAAAATAGGGAAGGTAATATAAGTTGAATTGGTCTCTTTCTTGAAAAAATCTTCAACTCCTTTTCAACTTCTCTCTTTGTCTTAATATTGAAATTATGAAGAGTTGATATAATTCCATTTTGATGAAAATCTGACATTATACTTCCTCTAATATTATTTTTTTAAAGTCATCTAGTGATAATATTGACTCTTTCCAACCAAGTGGTGCTGGATTGATAGATTTTCTTGCTTTTTGAGAACTTTTAAATTTAATAAAACTTCTATTCGGTATTTTTATTAAAAAGGGATGGTCACTCATTTGCAACATTTCTATATCATTTTCACTGTCTCCAAGAGCAATTACTTTGTAATTATCAATCCTTTTAGCTTTTTTCATATAATCTATAAGATCTTTCAATGCAACTCCCTTGTTAGCTTGACCTTTAAGATGCAAGAAACGTGCCCCTTTTGTAAGAGAAAGACCAAATTCTGACAATTTAGATTTAAAATCTTGCAATTTCTTTTGGTTAGACTTCCAAACTAATAATTCACTAAATTCTCTATTTAATAAATTCTTTAATTTTGGTTTAGGTAATCCTGAAATTTCAATTAATTCTTCTTTGCTTAGTTCATTCGTCAGTTTGAAATAAGTGGAAAATTCAGAGAAATGTAGATTAATTATTTTATTTATATCATTGCGAGTAGGACCGTTCGAAATAAGTTTAAAATCATTTTTCGAATACTTATTTTTTGATTTATTATTTTTAATAGGATAGAAAATTCCCGAACCATTTTCTACTATAAAAGGCATATAAAGCTTTAATTCGTTTTTAATAGCAATTACTTCATCAAAAGTTTTACTAGTGTTAAAAATTATTGGAATATTCCTTTGAGTTATTTTAGATATCAATATCTCATTAACTTTATAATCAAAATTTTCATGGCCAAGAAAAGTTCCATCAAGATCAGTAGATATTAAATAATTATTTTTCATTTATTTAAAATAATATAAATAAAAAGTATTTTTATAAAATACTTTTTTAATCATAGATAAGATTTTCAAAGATTTCTTCGATTGTTTTCTTCTTCCTATTTGTTTTTTTGTTTTTCGTATTGTTCGAATTTCTTTTGTAATAACCATCAGCTAATGATTCAATTATTTTTTCCACGGCAGTGTTCTCGTTTTTACCAATATTTTTTGATGAAGATTTATTTTGACCTATATAGCTTCTTGAATTGATAAGTTCAGCAATAGCCTCTCTTATCACATCTGATAGATTTCTACCTTCCTTTTTTGCAATTTTGCTTAGCTGATTATAAATATTTCTGTCAATTCTTAAGTGAAACTGTGCATCTTTACTCATATTTGATATAAATTATATACCATTTTGGTATATATACCAAATCGGTATATTATTTTTTTTTCAAATCATAAAAAAAGGTTTGTAAAAATATTCAAATTCCTTTATTCTCAGAATATAAGATTAAGAGCAGAGATTCATACCCCCTTGAGTGCGACTTACAATATGAATTTCTGCTCTTATAATTCAAAGACTTCCTTTAAGAAATTTATCATCATTTTTTCATTTATTCTTCCAGTGTTTACATTCCTTGGACTAGGATGATAACAACAATATAGTTCCTTGTTGTCAGGCATAAGATATTTTTCTGAGTGTATAAATTTCACTTTATCATTAAAATTATAAAATTTTTTATAATATTTTATGCATGCATCAAAAGCAATTTTTCCTAAAGCTATAATTTTCTTTGATCTTTTCAGTTCCTCTATTTCTTGTTTAAAGAAATTAAAGCACTCAATAAGTTCATTTGCCGTTGGCTTGTCTTGCGGAGGGACACACTTCAGAGCTGTTGTAATATAAGTTTTTTTTAACTTTAAACCATCATCTACTTTAGTTGAATCATTAAGGTTGCTAATCCCTACTTTATTTAGACATCTATATAAAAATGTAGCTGATTTATCTCCTGTAAATACTCGTCCTGTTCTATTTCCACCATGGGCAGCAGGGGCTAATCCAACAATAATTACTTGAGCATTTATCTCTCCAAAGCCAGTTATTGGTTTTCCCCAATATTCTTCGCTCTCATATTGCTTTCTTTTTTCAGAAGCTATTTTTTCTCGAAATTCCACAAGGCGCTTACATTTTTTACAATTTACGATTTCTTTATTCAACGAGATCATGGTTTTTATTTTAATTACTCAACATGCCAAGAGCTATTTGTTCAACAATTACTTCGGCCAATGAATAATCATTTTGAATTGCTAAATCATAGTAATTTAATGGTGAAGGATTACTCTCAGAGCAATCTTCGTCCTCGTTAACAATCAATCTTCTATCCAATAAGATTCTCTGACTGTTAAAATATACAAATATGCTCATGTCAGTACTATATATATTTTTTGAACAATAAACCCTAGTATCAACTGATTCTAAACATTTAAATTTTTTAAAATTAAAATCTATACATTTAGGATATGTATAATTTCTTGAAGAATAATCTTTAAACCTTTCATTTATAACAACTTTTGCATTATAGGGGTAGCTTTCTCCTTTTGAGTCTGACAAGAAGGCAAGTCTAACATCAGGCATTGCTTGATTAAATATCTTAAATATATATGGTTTTAGCTTGTTTGAGTTAATTGACGAAATATCAATTTGAACACTTCCTTCTAAGAAGTTTATTTCACCCTTTTTCGAAATCAAAATTGAGTCTTCTTGAGAAGAACATGAAAGCATTAATAAAAGTATTAAAAATTTTATGTTGAAAAATTTCATTTTAATTTAATAATTATAAATAGTGTTAAGAATTATATCATTTTTATTATTATTTATTTTTACTAATAATATTTTTTCTCAAGAACTCGAAATAAAAACATCAGCAACTTTAAGCTACGAACCTGGTTTCTTTTTTAAAAAACCAAAATCTGATGACATGGATAAAGCACTAAAAGAAATTAGGAAAAATGTTTGGCTTTCTTATACTTCAACTTTTTCTGATGCTAAGATGAAACAGTATTTAAAAGTTAAAGAACAAATAGATCCAGAGATTGATAACTTTATAACATCCTTGAGTGTTGTTGATGTTAATGTTAAAAGTGAATTAAAAACCTTTACTGTTTATGCTAGAGCAAAAATCAACGATACTGCTGTGAATGCTAGATTGAGTTTCCTATCAAAAGCTGGACAAACAGCAACTGGCGATGGTAGCCCTTTCACATTTCTTTTCATTGCTAAACAGGCAGAAAAAGTCCTAGATTTTAAAGACTTAGATAATAGTTATGAATATTCTGAAAGGAGATCCGCTGATTATTCGTTTAAAGCATATAATCCAAGTTTTATTGATACAGCAGTTACAAATATTTTATCTACAGCAGGTTTTGAAGTAATTTCTTACTCGGATCTAATAATTCAATGTAATGCACCAAATTTAAAAATAATATCTGAAAATTTATTAAAAAATGATAGTATGACAGCAGATGTAAGAAAGAAGGTTATTGAGTCCGCAAAAAAATGTGATATTGATTTCCTTGCTATTGCAATATTAGACATTGGGATAAAATCTAAAATAGCTTCTAATCAAAATAGAGAAATAAATGTTTCAGTTCAAGGTCAAGTTTGGGATATACAAAAAAAATTACCAAGAGTTATAGCTTCAATAGGCCCAATTACTTCTGGCATGAATGAAAAAGATGACCTTACCGCAATAAAAAAAGCTCTTCAAACACCTTCAGAAGAAGTAGCTAAAGGCTTAGTTGATCAGTTAAATGCTAAAAATATAAACTAGGGAGTTTATTATGAAAAAATATTTATACCTTCTTCTCTTCATTTTTATAGTTGGATGTTCTTCAGCAGATGAAGAGGCTATAGAAAATCCCAGTGCGTTAAAAGATAAAATTGGAGATTGTACTGAGGAAATTAAAATTGTCAGTGCATACGGTGATGATATAAGGATAAGATATCCTTTAGGCAATGAGGATAATGCAGAGAAAGTAGCCAGAGAATGGTGTGATGTTAATGGAAAGGTTGCAGTTAAGACAACAGTATCATGTCAGGGTTGCTGCTATTCAAGTTATCTTTGTAAAGAATAAGAGCCCAAAAATATGGGCCCTTATACCTACTTAACATTAATATCAATTGTTCTTGGGGCTTGTTTTTCAAATTTTGGCAAATTTAATGTCAAAATTCCATCTTCAAGCGAACTTGATATTTTAGCTTGATCAATATTTTTTGGTAATTTAAAAGTTTTTGAATATTTTTTTATCCTTTTATTTGAAGTTTCATCCTTTTTGTTAATATTAGAACTTCTTGTATTAACTTTAAGATGGTTTTCATGAACTTCAACTGATAATTGTTCTCTCTTCAAACCAGGTAGTTCTATATGGATATCGAAAGAACTTTCATTTTCATAAACTTCATAACTTGAATCATATCTTTGATTGTTTTCAAAATTTGAAAAAAAATTACTCAAAAAATGATCTCTTATAATCATATTCATATTAACCTCCATATACTTACAATTTAGTAATCAATTAAATTTTTTCAAGGTAATTATTTTATTTCTTTCGTATAATCATCAAAAGAACTGAAATTATATTTATGAAAAGAAAATATAAAAGATATTTTTTAACTATTGTTTCATTTAATCCAGGAACTCCAATATTGAAATAGTAAATAAGAAGCAAGAGTAGGGTACCTATAATAAGTAGTATCTTTATATTAGTTTTTTCGTTTATTACTGAATAAAGCAGGTAATTAAAGCATATAGTAGTTATTGATAGGTATAATAATTCAAATAAATTTTCAAACATTAATATAAATATTGACATATATATTTGATAAGTTAATATATCTGTGTAGGTTGAGTTAGATTCAATGCTGTTTGAATCACGAAAAAGCTAAGAGATTAGCACTAAAACTCAATCTTTTTTTTTCGCCTTTTTTACCTTATACTCTTCAATATTGATAAACTTCACTAATTTTTTTTCTTTACTCCTATTTATTTTTTTTATAGTTAGTTGCTCAGGTGGTGGTGGTTCATCAGGAATAAGTTCAAACACAGGTACCTGTTCATATTCTGGAAGTACATATTCCGGGTGTTATCCAGCTCGTCAACAGCCAAGCTCTTATGAAACTTCTGAATATCAATATAATTATGGTGTTGGTGATTCAAATTCTTCAGATGCATATTCAAGAGAACTAACTGGTGAAGGAACTGTAGTTGCTATTTTTGATTCTGGTATAAATACCTCCCACAGTGAATTTTCAGGAAAAAATATTAGCGGATATAATTATCAAGATTCAAATACAACAATTCAAGATCAATTAGGACATGGAACTCATGTAGCAGGAATAATATTTGCTAATAAAAATGATGCTGGAATGCATGGAATAGCTTATGGTGTTACCTCTATAAAGTCATATCAAATATTAAAAGATGTTGATGGTTTTGTTAATACCGGAAGCAACACTGTAATTCCAGATGCTGCAACTAGAGCGATTAATGCAAATGTAAAAGTAGCTAATCATAGCTGGGGTAGTTCAACAGCTGTAACTAGTATTAGCAAATCAACGATTGAAGCTGCAATTGGTTCAGAAGTTGATGGTTATGAAAGCATGGTAAGCAATAATATAATCCAGGTTTGGGCAACCGGAAATGATTCCTATACACAACCCTCAGCAAGATCAGGCTTACCATATCATTATGCAAACCTTAAGGAGCTATGGATTGCTGTAATGGCAATAGATACAAATGGAAATGAGGCAAGTTTTGCAAATAGATGCGGAGTAGCTGCAGATTGGTGTATAGCTGCACCTGGAGTATCAATATTGAGTGCCGATGAAGACAATAATTCAGCCTATACAAGTCTTAGTGGTACATCAATGGCTGCCCCTCATGTTACAGGTGCTATAGCGATTTTGATAGAAACTTTTCCGACTTTAAGTGCTGAACAAATAGTTGACAGACTTCTTACAACTGCCTCTACTTCAGGTCTGACAGATACTAATGGCAATCCTTATTCTTCGGCTGTATTTGGACATGGAAAGCTTGATTTAGACTCTGCAACAAAACCTATCGAGGTATTAGCTCTTTCATCTGGTGCAAGTAATTTAAATAATTCAACATTTTATAATATAAATATTTCTAGAATAAAATTTTCTAATGCATTTGGGTCCAAAATTATCAAAGATAATAAAGTCGTAAAAAGCTCAGATTTGGATAACTCATTGGCAGGACAAGTAGCAGTTTTTGATTCATTTGACAATGCAACTTTTTATATGAATTTAAATTCTTTTGTTAATACAAGTGAATATATCAATTCTGAACTTTTAAATTCTATTTTATTTAATGATATATCTGAAAAAAGAGTTTTGTTGAGTAGTAATCTATATATTGATTTCATTGAGAATAATAATTATTCAAATAATATTTCATCGTCGAATCCTGATAAAAATTATTTCTATAATTTCACATTAAATTATCAAAGAAATAGTCTGAATTTTGAATATAATTATAGCTACTCAAGTGATTTTTATTTTCTAACTTCTGAGAAGGGAATGCAAAATATTTATATAGACAATGCTCTATCAAATCCACTTATCAGTATGAATGGAGAATCACATAGTCTTAATTTATCAAAGGCCATAACGAACAAGTTCACATATAATTTATTTATTGAAAGACAAATCTCTTATGATGAATATAAAGACCATTATAATCAAGATGATTCATATATTGCTTCAACAAAAATACAATATAAAAATCAAACCAATCAAATCAGTATCCAATATGGGCTTTTCCATGAGCCTACATCTTTTCTGGGATCACTTTCTTCTGGAGCATTTAGAATTAATGAATCAAATACAACTTTTATTTTCTTGGAATCGAAAAGTTCTGTTAAAGGTTATAAAATTCTTGCAAATTATTTTCATGCAAATACGAAAGTTGATATATCAACCGATTCCATGTATTCAAATTTCAATACCCTATCATCATCATCTTGGTCATTAGGAATGGAAAAACTTATCAGTAATAGTGGTAAAGAATTTATAAGATTTTTATCTTATCAACCAATTAGAGTTAATAATGGCTCATTCCAACTAAATATTCCTAAATATACTGATATGATTGGAAACATATATAGTTCTTATATGGACTATGATTTAGAGCCTAATTCTAGAGAAATTAATTATGAAATCTCATATAATAAAAAAACAAAAAATATAGATTATAAAATCGGGACTTTAATGATTAGAAATGGCGGACATATAAAAGCAAATAATAGTAAAATTTTTTTGTTAGAGGTTAAAAAATATTTGTAGATTAGTATTATTTCTCTCTTTTTTAACTTTATCTTGTGATAATAATTTTAGTCTTAGAGAGATAAAATCTGAGAATAATTGTTCTGTGAGTTATAACAATTCTGACATAGTAAGGAATGAAAATAATTTAATCATTTTTGATGGCCCTAGACCAAATCCAAGTTTTTTTTTCAAAATTAACTCGTATGAGTTCAAAAAGAATATCCTTTATATTAATCTTGAGGAATACAGAGTAAGAGGGATTTATTCTCAAGTAGTTACTTATCCTTGTATAAAATTTAAGATAAATTTTAATCCAAACGATATTATTGTTTATATTAAAAAGAAAGATGAATTAAAAAAAGAATATAAAGAGACCACCGATTATTAATACAAACGACCAAATATAATCAAAATTAATCCAGCTGCTTCGTAATATTCTTAATCCTATAACTTTATATACAGTAAATGCTAATATCATTGAAACTACTAGCATAGCTAATGTATGAAATACTAAAGCTATAAAACCAAAATGCTCTAAATGGTGAATTACATGATCTCCTTCATAATTAAAGCCTGGTATCAACATTAAGCCTGCTCCATGAGAAGATGCCATTAAGAAGGACCATATGAATAGGTCAAAATTTGTAACATTCATTTTAACCCAATTAAAATGACCTTTTTTTAATAATTTATAAGCACCAAAGCCAATTAGAACTAAACCAAAGATAATTTTTGTAGTTTTTTGAGATACATAATCACTAATTAAATAATAAATAAAAATTGTTACAGTCAATGAAGCTAAATGACCTAATGCAATTGGAATATGACTAATAAAGATTTTGCTTGTTGACTCTTTCTGCATAGCTATTGATACACTAAAAAGCCAACCCATACCCGGATTGATACCGTGGTACAATCCGAGTAAAAGGAAGAAATATAGTTGTCCGTGATCCATTTTAGACCTTAGTCTTCATTTGGAAAACAGAATGAATCAGAGGATGAGTCTCCTCCTTGAAGTCTGACCTGGTGAGTTCTTTGATCACCAAAATCCATGAAGAAATTCTTATCTAGTTCAATTCCTCCATTAGGATTTACATCAGCCTTAACAAACCATCCTTTAATATCATCATAGAATTGGTCATCCCAACTACTGTATAGAGAATTTGTAAAATAAACTCTTTTTCCATCTCTGCTTACTTCAACCATCTGAGGTCCGCCAGTTGCAGGAGCACCAGAAGGATGTGCCTTTTTCTTAGCTACTCCTCCAATTTCTACCATTCCAACTAGTTTTGGATTAAATGGGTCCGATACATCATATTGATGTAACTCACCAGTTCCCCAACAAGAAACATATAAAAATTTATCATCAAGAGATAAATTTATATCTGTTATTAGTGGAGGTGCTGCACCAAATTGTTTAAGTGGTGCAGGTAATTCTTCTGCTGCTGCCGGTTGTGCAGGGATAGTTATAGTTTTCTTAATTTTCCATTGATCTTTTTCTAAATACCATGTCCAAATTGAAGCTGATAGATCCTGGGTATTTACTACAACACCTACAAATCCATATGTGTTTTTTGGATTCTTTGATGGTCTTAATTCTAAGACCATTTGATTTTCTTTACCTAAATCTAGTTCTTGTAAATGATTGTGAGATTTTAAATCCCAAATATGAATCTTATGTCCATATCTTCCACCTACTGCGGCTTCAAGATTTAATCCATTCTCAAACAAATCTGGTGTTGCCCATTCAGAAGTTACAACTCTATCATGACCTAAATGCCACCAGAAATCATATGCATAGAATTGAGGACCACGGTCATTTTCCCATTGCCCTTTGATTTCTAATGTTTCGTGGTCAATAAGAAAAATACCACCAGGTCCTTCACCACTTTTTGTTCCTCCACCTAGGGCACTTACATAAATGCCTTCAGGTCCACAATGAATTGTATGAGGACGGCTGTAACCAGTTTTCTCCATTAATTCTTCTGGTTCTATAGTCTTTATTATTTTTGGTTCTTTAGGATTATCCTTTGTATCAATTATATACATTCTTGAAGATCTTAATCCTGGAACTAATAGATATCTTCGCTCAACATCAGGATGTGGAGCATATGGGCATAAGTGTGCACTACATGCATTCCATCCAAAATGATGAAGCTCATCACCAATATTTGGCAATACTAGCTCACTTACCGTATTTAAATAACTAGAGGATTCTGGATTTACATCAACAGTACATAATGAATCAGGTTTTCCTTTTACATTAAGTGTAGCAACATATGCTAATTCCTCTTTTGGTGCATCCATAGCCATTTTAGCTGTTGGATAAAATGTTTTATCTGCTGTTAAAGCCATAATAAATCTCCTTACCTCGTAAATATATATTAAAACTATTTAAAAAGACAGTAGTGTAGAAAAAGTTACTATTGATTTTTCTATTGACATATTTTAGGTATCTCCTATATTAAGATTTCATGATGAATATAGTATCAACTATTACTAAAGATGAAGTTTTAAATGCTCAGAATGATTGGAAGAATGGGATTGTTGATATAGGAAAGAAATTTATTAACAATGAAGATTATGAGTCAAGAGCCATAAAACATCTAAATGATCTTTATGCATACAAATTCACTGATGTTTTATTTAAACCAACTAAAGTTTCCAAAGTGCAGTTTAGATCAACATTTGATCAGGCGCTATCTTATTTTGTAGCAACAAATAATGAATGCGAGGAAGATAAAGGATTTGCTATCAACCCTTGGATAGATGTTCGTTTTGAGAATTCAAATATTATACTTCAGAACAACCTTGCATTAGCAATGGGTAATTATTTTTTTACTGATAATGAAAAAAAAGAAACAAAGGTTGAATATACTTTTGGATATATTAAAAATGATGAGGGAAGACTCTTAATCAACCTCCATCATTCATCTGTTCCATTTACAGATTAATTTATAAGTTATATATTAATTCATACTATGTCTCAATATATTTTAAAATTGCTTATTACTTCATTGATAGTTTTACTTGCCTCTGAGATATCAAAGAAAAATACAATTCTTGCTGCAATAATAATTGCTTTGCCCCTAGTGTCTCTTTTAACTTTTTCTTGGACATATATTGAAACAAAAGACACAGGTAAAATTGCTAGGATGAGTTATGAAATTTTGTACTTTGGATTGGCAACAATTCCATTGTTTTTAATTCTTCCTTATATGTTAAAAAATGGTTTTTCTTTTGCTCTTTCAATGATTGTCGCATGTGGATCAACAGGACTAACAATGTTTTTAGTAAAAGCAATATTCCTTAAAAACTAATTGAAAATCATATATAATTTTTTAATGCCAACATTAACTTTTCTAATCTTTCTATGGATTTTTCTAGGATATATTTCTTCATTCGTAAGAAGACTTCATGATCTAGACCTCTCGGGTTGGTGGATTGGTATTCCAATTATTCTTTATCAATCTCATATTCTAGGCTTTGTTTTTATCAACTATAATTTTTTAGCAATAATTGGCTTATATATTTTAGGTTTAGTTATTTATTGTTGTAAAAAAGGAACCGACTCAACTAATAAGTATGGACCTATTCAAACTCAAAGCTTTGAATTCTTTGAATCCATAAAAAAATGTCTATTTTCACCGTCTATAGTAGATTTCAAATCTAGGGCAAGAAGATCAGAATTTTGGTGGGTTGTTTTAGCTTATTTTGTTATAAACTTTATATTAAGTTTTATTGATCCTTCATTTATGGGGCAATCAAATATGCAAAACTATTATAAAGGAACCTCCTATTAAAAAAGAAATGATTATCAATTTATTTGACCTTGAAAAAAAGTTCTCTTTAAAACTCCCAAAAGCCATAGAAGGCTATTATTCTTCAGGTGCAAGAGACGAAATAACACTTAATAGGAACAGAGAGATATTTAATAGTTATGAACTTCTTCCAAAGTTATTAAGAGATGTCTCAAAGATTAATACTTCAATTAATCTTATGGGAATTAATATTGATTCTCCAATATTGTTAGCACCAGTCGCAATGCAGCAAATGGCTCATGATCATGGAGAATTAGGAACAGCAAGAGCTGCCAAAAATTTTAATACGATTATGACTCATAGTACTATTTCAAATTATGGTCTTGATGATGTTGGACCTCTTCATGATAAGTTATTTTTTCAACTATATTTTTCAAAAGACCGAGATTTCACTAAGGAATTATTGATTAAATGTAAAAAAAATAATTATAAAGCAATAGTTTTTACTGTAGATGCTCCGAGGTTGGGAACAAGAGAGGCCGACGAAAGAAACTCATTTAAGATGCCTAGTTCTTTGAGGCTTGGTAATTTCATTGGTACAAAATTTGAAAATTTCGATGACATTGAAGAATACGAAGGTTCTTCAATGGCAGCTCACTCTGACCATCTTTTTGATCCTTCATTGACTTTTGATGCAATTGGTTGGATAAAAGAGATTTCAGAGCTACCTGTACTTGTAAAAGGAATACTAAGACCAGATGATGCCCAGAAAGCAATTAGTTCTGGAGCTGATGGAATAATAATCTCGAATCATGGTGGTAGACAATTAGATACAGCAGTTCCAACCTTAAAGCAGATTGAACCTATTAGAAATCAGGTAGGTAAAGATGCAACTTTAATTGTAGATGGTGGCATTAGAAGGGGGACAGATATTCTAAAATGCATTGCATTGGGTGCAGATGCAGTCCAAGTTGGCAGACCTCTACTTTGGGGCTTAAATCATGATGGACAAAAAGGTGTAGAGTTAGTTTTAGATTTATTAAATAAAGAATTAATAGAAACAATGATACTAACAGGGTGTAAGAATATTAGTGAAATTAGTAGAGACTTGGTTTTAATCAATGAATGAATGTCTTATTATTCTTCTAACTCAAAATAGGTTATTAAAAAAATCAATTTTTAATATTTGAAATTATTTTATTAATAAAGTCTTTGGTTTTTAATTTTCCACCCATATCTCTCATTCTATTTTCAGGAAAAGATAAAGTGTAAAGAACTGCTTTATTCAATTTTATTGCCGCATCTTCCATTCCTATATGATTTAACATCATTATTGATGACAATATCGTAGCCAAGGGATTTGCAATACCCTTTCCAGCAATATCAGGTGCAGTACCATGAACAGGTTCAAAAACAGCATAATTTGAACCAAGATTTGCCCCTGATGCAGCACCTAATCCACCAACAAGCCCTGCACAAAGATCAGAAACAATATCACCAAAGAGATTCCCTGTTAAAATGATATCAAATCTATTTGGATTCATTACTAATTGCATGCATGCATTATCAATTATTAATTCTTCATATTCTATATCTTTATATATTTTTCTTCGGGATATTCTTCTTACTCTATCCAAAAATAAACCATCGGTTAATTTCATAATGTTTGCTTTGTGAAGAACAGTAATCTTTTTTCTTTTGTTTTCTAGAGCATATTGAAAAGCAAATTTAGCTACTCTATCAGATGCTGCTGTTGTCACTATTTTCATTGATTGTGTTACACCTTTTGCAATTTCAAGTTCTTTTCCGGCATACAAATCCTCTGTATTTTCTCTAATAATTATCATATCTAAATCTTTATAATTAGTTTTAAAGCCTTGAAGGGTTTTGATAGGTCTTACATTTGCAAATAATTCAAATCTTTTTCTTATTTCAACATTAATACTTCTAAATCCATCCCCAATAGGTGTAGTAAGGGGGCCTTTCAATCCTACCTTTGTTATCGATAATGATTTTTCAAGTTCTTCTGATATTTTTTTTTTATCATTTATTGGATTTGTTACTATGTCCCATTGAATGTCTAGGCCAAGACTATCAATTATTTGCTTTGTACCAAGAACAACTTCTTGTCCTATGCCATCACCAGGTATTAAAGTTAATTTTTTCAATATTAATTTTATGGCAATATTTGAACCATTTCAGCCAATTTATAGAAAAAACC
>CENX01148758.1_pt1 | contig 30318 bp, 34 predicted proteins | sample 361321 | NCBI WGS metagenome assembly CENX01 (sample SAMEA2619678, study PRJEB7988) | marine metagenome | isolation source: saline water (ENVO:00002010), including | reverse complement strand
ATATCATCTGACTTGATCGAGTCTGCTGCTCCAATGCCTGACCAGGATAAAGAGCCACTGCCATCCGTTCGAAGTACTTGTTTTGCTTGTCCGTCTGAACTTGGTAGAGCTAAAACTGTGGTTCCCATTCCTATCGCGTCAAGATATGCGACACCATCAATGTATAAATCTTTATACTCACTATTTGTGCTACCTAAGTCCACATCGTTATCAGATCCAGGGATTACGCTACCATCTGTTATAAGTAACTGATTTGATCTTGCCACTTCTACCGTTATAGTATCATTTGAGGTATTTGATATTTTTTCCTCATTTCCAAAGAAAATATCATTGCCTGTCACATTAAGATCTCCAGAAATAAATGCTGCGGGTGTATTTAAAACTAATTTCTCATCTGCAGTATTGGTAATGGATTCACCGTTTTCAAAAATTATGCCTTCAGTTCCATTAATATTAACGCCCTTAGTCGCAATAAAATTTTCTGATTCTACTATTGTCGCGCCCGTAACCGCTCCACTATCAATACTAACACTGCCATCTAAAACAATTGCAGAACCAGGTGCAGGTGTAACATTTATAGAGCCAGCTGATGTGCTAATGTTCACTGTAGCGTCACCACGTTTAATGTCATCTGACTTAATTGAATCTGCTGCTCCAATGCCTGACCAGGATAAAGAACCACTGCCATCAGTACGAAGTACTTGTTTTGCTGAACCATCTGATTGCGGCCAAGATAATCCATCTAAAACCACTGAGGAACCTGAGGCGGGATCAATTGTTACTGAGCCAGATGAAGTACTTATATTTACTGCTGAATCTCCAGTCTTAATATCATCTGACTTAATTGAATCTGCTGCTCCAATGCCTGACCAGGACAAAGATCCACTGCCATCCGTTCTAAGAACTTGGTTAACAGATCCATCGGATGAAGGAATAGTTAAAGAAGTATTCCCAAAGCCAATTGCATCTAGATAGGCAACTCCATCTAAATGCAAATCTTTGAATTCTGACCTAGATGAGCCAAGGTTTATATCGTTGTTTAAAACAGGAATCAATTCTCCATCTGTAATTTGAATTTGATTTGAATTAGCGATTTCGATTTTGAGTGTATCATTTGAGGTGTTAGATATTTTTTCCTCATTTCCAAAAATAATCTCATTCCCTTGAACATTTAAATCACCACTTACTGAAGTAATTGAGGAGTTTATTGAAATAGTACCATTAGTTAGATTTGTGATTGATTCAGCATTTTCAAGCACTATTCCTCCACTTCCCAAAATAGTAACCCCCTCAGAGGCGACAAAATCCTCAGCGTTGACAGTTACAGCACCTGTGACATTGCCATCATCTATTTTCAAAATATCATCAAGAAAAATTGCTGACTCTGATCCAGGATTTATATTTATCGCGCCCGATGATGTTTTCAAGTTTACAACTCCATCACCTTCCTGAATATTATCAGCAGCCACATCACCAGCGGTCACATTTAAAAGTGATGAACCATCCAATGCGGGTAATTTTCCACCACCTTCTAATTGAACAATTTGACCAGAGTCTGATCCTACATCAACAGATAAGAAAACTAAGCCACTATCTCCTCCTCCAAGAAGACCATTTCCTGCATTAATACCAACTACATCTGCCTCTCCAATTAATGGAAAAGCCCAAGATCCTTTTCCATCACCATCAGATGTCCAGATCTGTCCACTTTCACCTTCGCTATCAATAAGATATTCCCCATGTTCTACTTTTGATGATGACAGACTACCACTTGATAAACTATCAAGAATTTCGTTGTACGGCTGTACATCAGCACCAATTGTAAGACCTAATGCTGATCGGGCAGAATCACCACCTATCGATATCCAGGTTGTATCACTTGAAATAATTATTCTATTTGAAACATTCAACCTTCTAAGGTTGGCTATAACTGTCAAATCATTATTTTTAGGTTGAAAATTGTTTAAGGTATCAACTTTTGCAAGGGCAAGAAGCGAAGCATTTAAGTCTGTGGTAAGTGTATAATTTGATAGCGTGTCCAATGATAAGTTTGATAAATCAGGGAGATTTTGAAGATCACTATAATCTCCTGAAAAAGTAATTGAATCTATATTTTGCTGTTGCACAAAATTACTTAGTGTATCCAATTTAACAAAAGTACTCAAGGTATCTTTATTTACAAAAACAGATAGGTCTGGGAGATCTTCAAGATTTGAATATTTACCCCCTCTTGAGTAATTGGCCGTATCTGATACAACAGAGTAGAACACAGTTGTAAGATCTTGCCTGGGAGATAGAATCGTACCGTTAATCTCAATTTCAAGATATGCCTGATTAGGAACATTAATGATTGGGACCGATTGACCTAGTACCGCATTAATTATTCCGTCGTCAATATTAACCTTTTGACTTTCCTCCCAAAAAGAGACACCGCTTTCTAGTTGGGAATAAAATCGAAAAGTTAGTTGGTATGAACCATTTTTTATAGCACTACCATTCTGCTTTGTTAACAAACCTTGATAAGAAACCTTTCTTGGAATCCTTCCTGTTGCTAAATCTTGATTCGATTTGATTTTCATTAATGGCTTCTCTGCGGGTAACTTTTTCCCAATTTTTTTTGAAAAAATGAAACTATGCAAGACTATGACCATAAATAAGAGCTTTTTCATTTATAACTCCTTTGAATTATCATTAATAGTAAAACTGTTTTTATAAAATCTTTAAAATGGCCAATCTGGAGGTAAATCAGAAGATGATGAATCTCCGTTTGATGTAATTGCTTGGTTTACAACAAGTAAAATAATAGCAAAAAGTAGAGGGCGCCTGCTAATATAAGCAGTCATTCTTCGATTAACATCACCTACTCTCTTCAAAATTGATGGCCGATCTAATTTATCACCTTTTTTCAAAACTGCCCAAATTGCCTTTCTTACATCTTCCTCTAAACTATAAATACCATTTTTATTTATATAATAGTTAGGGTTCAGAATACTTGTATCAACCACAAAAGGAGATACACCTTCTAATTTTATTCTTTGAACGGTATGATCTAAGGGTTGTGTGAGGTATATTACGATTAAAGAGTCCTTAGAAACCTTGAGTTGATTCATTTTTTCAATTTTATTTTTTACACCAGCTAGAGTTGTTATAAATCCTTCTTTATCGATCTTTCGCACTAATCCAAACCTAGCATCTGCTACATATAAATTATCATAAACATCAAAATCAATAGATATTGGATTACCTAAAAAAGATTCTAATGCATTAATGTTATTTCTTACAATTTGATCATCAAGATTTGATCCTGCAATTTGAGTAATGGATGTATCACTATCGATTCTATAAATTTTTCCTTCTTCTGAACTAGTTGCAAAAATTAAGTCTTCGCTGTTTACAGCTATATCAACGATTCCAGAAATGATATTTGGTTTAAGTACAATTGAAACAGAGTTGTCGCTAGATTGGACTTTAATTATAGTATTTGGCTTTTCATAAAGAACATAAATATTCCCTGACTTGCCTACATCTATAGATATCGGAAATTTTGGTTGGCTTTGATCAATATTACCATCAGAGTTTAATTTTGGATCGAGTAATTTTTTTGCCATATTATCTTCTATCGAAAAAACTCTGTGATTATCCTTATCAGAAACATACAATCTCCCAGATGGACCTGAAGCAATGCTTGAAGGGTACAACAAAGGCTTTCCAAGAATAATTTCTCGACCTAAAGTTTTTATTTTTTGATCATTTGATAAACTGTATATTTTTTGAGTATTGGATGAAGAAATATAAAGTCCCGATTCTCCTATTTCTAAAGCGTAGGGGTATCGAATCTCCTCCTTCACCTCAGGATCCATAGAAATAGGATTTGTTACCCAAGAAAACACTGGTGTATTTTCTTTGAACTGGCTTATTTCAAAATATCGAAAATCTAATTCTGCGTATTTGTTAAAACCCCAAGATAAAACATGAGTAGCATTTTCAATTATTCCATTTTCCGCAGCACATGAATCTGTTTTACATTTAAAATTATAATAAAGAGTATTTTCTGCAATTTCATCATACTCTAGCGTATCAACTACAACTGTTGTGTCAAAACTTGTGAAATCAGTAGAATCCATATTATCTATATCTAAATTCTGTGTATCAATCATAGCTGTTGTGTCAAAGGAATCCATATTCTTCTGCTTTTCAACTATTACTGTATCAAAAACTATCTTTTCACGTTTAACTAACTCTTTTACAACTACTGAATCAGGGATAATTCGCTTTGGATTTAAAACATTAATAATTCCAATTTTTTTTATTTCGTTATAAATAAATTGGTTTATTATATCGGACTCCATTAAATAGAGCGGATCGGTATTCATAGGTTGTATAGATATAAGGAATGATGGAAAAGAGTTTTCTTTTATCGACTCCTCAATTAAAACAGAATCCCTTTTTGACGGTTTAAAATCAGATTGTATATTTTTTTCTCTAACAGGTATTGGATCGGTGTAAATAACTCTCAAGGTATCGGTATCCACAAAACCAATTGGGTCTTTTATTTTTAAGGCAATTGAAAAAACAGTACCTGATGGATACTCAGGAAGTTCAATTTCTATGTATTTTGATTCTGTGCTAATACTTTTCCAACTATTTCTACTGGATTTGTTTGTTGAGTCTATGTGAACAGATACAGAGTCATTTTCGTCGTAACTATAATCTTCATAATAAGCAAGTGAAGGCGGTAGAAACCACTCATATCTCAATAAAGATCCCTGGGCGTGGACAGATCTAGAAGCATCAAGCATGATTGTAGAAAATGATGGTGCATAAATATCAGGACCAGCATCGGCCCTTAATCTTCCTGGAGCCTCATCGAAGATTATTGTAGTTTGTGATTTCAGAAAAGAATTGCTATAACTTAGGAAGCTAAATAATAAAACATATCTAATTATAATTCTTATTTGCACAATTTTATTGAATAAAAATATGATTTTAACTCTATTAATTTAATCCAATCAATTTCTTATGTAAAATTTTTACATCCGAACTTATTCAATAAGATTTTAAGTTAATATCGTTTTATGGTATTAAAGATAAGTGAGGCTGCTCCCAAAATTCCTGCTTCACCGTGATTTAATTTGGATTCGAGAATTGAAACACTCCCTCTTTGAAACGGTAATAAATTATTATCAATTTCAGCTCTTACCCAGCTTAGTAAACGATCACCAGCGCATGAAATGCCACCATAAAATATAAAAGCTTCAGGTTCTAATATCATGGATGCTATTCCTAACCCTCTACCCAATATCTTCCCAGTATAACGATAAATTTCCCTCACCGCTTTATCTCCATCATCATAGGCCTTATCCAAAATCTTTCCGTCTACATAAAGGACATCATCATTCGACATTGATTGTTTTATGATGGAGCTAATTGTTTTATCTTTTGGATTGTTTTTATGGTATTCTTTAATTGTCTTTAAAAAACCTTTTGAAGATGAATACATTTCAAGGCAACCTGCCTTGCCACATTCACAAATTCTTCCGTTTGGATCAATAACAACATGACCCATTTCACCTGCAAATCCTCTATGACCCACTAGAAGTTCGCCATTGATAAAAATTCCACTACCTAAACCAGTGCCTAATGTAATAACAACAAAATTTTTCATTTTTCTACCATGCCCAAACATATTTTCTCCCAATGCAGCGGCATTAGCATCATTTGTTAATTTTACATCAAGATCTATAAATTGTTTAAGTGATGAAGGAACATGATTATCTCCAAATGTAAGATTTGGTGGACTTTGAATGATACCGGTAAAATGACTCGCGTTTGGTGCACCTAATCCAATCCCGTTTATTTTCATATTAGGTTCTAGGTTAATAATTTTTTTCAAATTATTCGACAGTCTTTGAAAATAATCCTTCCAGGATTTATCTTTGTTGATTGTAGGTATCGTTTTTCTATGAAGAATACGACCATCTTCATCTACGAGACCTATCTCAGTGTTGGTGCCTCCAATATCTACTCCAAATGCATAATTCATTATAATAATTTAAGTATGGAGATTTTTTTAAATTTTATTTTAACTCTGACCCTTGACGAATATCTACATCAACAACTGGAGGATAATTTGGTTCATTAGAAATTTGAATTGTTTTAACAATTGTAGTTTTCGCACCGTAATCATCATTAACTGTTAACTCAAAACTATAATCACCTGGTATACCAAGAAAGCTGACTTTAGGTGAGAATGAATTAGGTAAAAGCTTCACGCTTGGTCCACTTACTTGGTTCCAACGAAAGGATATATCATCACCAAGATCTGGATCAAATGATTTGGTAGCATCAAGTATCATGGGATAAGTATTAGTTTCTGGCCGATTATCATGTTCGACCATGACTTTAATTTTATTACGCTCCATTTGCGCTAACTCTTCAAGCTCAGCGCGAGTTTTTTTTAAGTTTTCTTTTCTTTCTGGGTTTATAGTTATGGATTTGGATATAAATTGTTCACGCATATGTTTTTCGTATTTATTCCAAATGAAAAATACTGAAGTAACAAAAACAATTAAAATGAACCCCAAAGCCCTATTCATCATTTACTTAATTATCTCAGATCCAAAATTGTTCTTTTTAAATCAATACCATATAAGGTTGGATTTTGCCTACTTGCATTTGGAATACCTCTAAGTTCTTTGGGTACTGTTTTGTAAACGAAATCTGTCAGTTCACCTAATTCTACTACAGCATCCCCATCGTCATCGCTATTTGATAAACCTTTAAGTAAAGAATAAAGGAATAAACTGTGTTTTTTTAGAGGATAGAGCTGAGAAGACTCTCCTTTCGAAGAGGCACTTAAAATACAAATCTTTTTGTTAACTTCTGGAAATTCCCATGCAGATTTATTAGCATCTGATGGGTTTGTAAAAGTCACATCAAGGAATAATGTAATTGATTGAATACTATTGACAACACTTAGGACAGACAAATCTTTGACAAATCTATCAAGTGAAAACTTTGTAACATCCCTAGTAAACTTAGCATCTTTCGGGATTATATAAGGATCCCCCTCAATCCACTCACCTAAACCTCTTAAATATATAATCACGTCAACCTCTTCAACACCAGAGTATCTATTCGAGTTAATAATTCTTCTTCTAAGATCACCTTGGTGTGGATCAAAAATATTAATAAAGTCATTTAACGTAGGTCCTCCCTCCATTTGCCAAGGTTTGGAAGGAAGCAGTTGGTAATCTGACAAGCCGAATGCATTTTGAAAATATTCTCTCATTGTTATTCCATCCCTATTTGCATACTCCAATTTAGGATAATTGCCGTCATCATAATCCTCGGTAGCTAAAATAATCGCCATACCTCTAGGATTTTTCCGCCCAAACGGAATATCTGAATCAACATCGACGTCATCGCTTAAACTGGTAGCAAACAATGTGTTGTCTAGGCTGTCTTTAACTGAAACCATATCCTCTGGATGTTTGTAATGACGGAGTAGGTTAAGATTAAGTTGATGACTAGACATTACATTTAAATAATCGGTCAACTGAATATTAACTATAAAATCTTTTTTCTTACTAAAAATAGGGATTTCGACATCAACATATTCCCCTGCAAATACTGGAGAAGTTTTTATTCTGCCGCTAAAGCCCGGGGTTGAAAAAGTAGAAGAATCTGGAATTTCCACCATCACATATTCCGTAACCCCCTCACCTACATTCTGGACTCTTAGAGATAGCTTTACTTCTTCTTCACTTGGGATATAATGAGTTCCAAAATCATTTGTGATTGAAAAATCAGAAATAATCATTCTAGATGGAATTGCCTTTTTTGTACGAACCATTGCCTTGTATGGTTCTTCTAGACTAATTCCGTTTTCACTTTTAATACCTAAAAAATAGAATCGATCTCCTGATGAAACAGTGAGATCTGCTTCAATACCGAATTCAGCAAATTGAATTTTATCAGGTAACAGGGTATCAATCTTAAATTCAGAGTTAAACATAACTTCTTTTGTTGAATCATTTGAAGAAATTTTTAGGACCAAGTTGCTAGCTGGACTTTGACCATTATTATGAACAGCAAACCGCATTTTACCTTTCTCCCTTGGATCTAGAATATTATTCCCAGAGGGTTCGACTAATTCAAATCGTTGGATTAAAAAATTTGGAGACGTTAGTACATTTGCACAACTTTTAATTGAACTTTTACTCAAATCCCCATCTTGGTCAACTCCAATAATGGTAAAACAAAATTCTTCTCCATATGGCAACTGATCAATTATTAAATGAGAGATGGTAACATTTTTCACAAACTTTGTTGAATCTTGACCACTATGTTGATAAATATTATAACTAACCGCCCCTCTTACTTCTTTCCAATTTAAAAAGATTTTATTAACCCCTCCATCAGCGGTAACATTCTTTGGTGGTAAAATTTCAACTTTTGCGCAATGCGTATTTGAGGGATCACTTTCAAGGGCATACTGGTCAACAGATTTAGCAATATAACAATGGCTCTCTCCGGGTGGCCTGACCTCCGAAAATGAGGTGCCTTGTACATTTTCAATAAACTCTCCATCTCTGTAAATATTAAATGACTTAGCAAGTTCAACCTCATTCCATATAAGCACTAATTTATCCTTATCTTTCACCGAAGAAAGAATTGGCGCAGGTACATACTGATGAGTAGTACCTTTTATTTCAACTGAGCGTTGACTTTCATTTTGCATTGAATCCATTGCCGATACGGAGTATAAGTAATCTTTACCATATTCTAAACCAAAGTCTTGAAAACTTATCGTATCTATCCCCGCTCCAATTCTTTCACTATCACGATAAATATTGTAAGATTCGGCTCCGTTAACATTTGACCACTTTAAGATTAAATTATTTCTAGATGCCACAATTTGAACATCTCTTGGCTTTTTAGTTGGAGCACTTACACAAATAGGCCCTGTAATTAACCCTGAAAACCCCTTGCGATCATATGCTTGGACTTGATAACAAAACTCCTTACCTGGCTTAGTATTAAGCTCATACCTATTTAAACTATCCCTTTTAATTTCATTCCCATTTTCATAAAGAACAAACGATGAGGCAAACTTAATATCCTCCCATAGTACGATAATTTTTTCTGGGGAAATCTCAAATGAGGGAGGATTTAGATTTAGTACAGGATCATGATCAACAATAGGTCCAGTTCCAGCAAATGAATAAACAATCATTTCACCTGTCTTTGGTGGAAGCACAATTTGGAGATTCAGTGACTTGTTTTTTTTCATTGAACCAGGATTAAGCTTTACAAAAAATGTTTCTCTAGTAACCGATTCTGAATTTGATTCAGAGTTAATTTTATCAATTACCTGTTCACCATCGTATTTAATTGAAATGTAATAATAATCTGGTTTTACTTTCTTAAGAAGAAAGTCGCCTTTTCTTCCTGTTTCTTCTTCCATCAAGACTACATTTTTTGTGTTTAGTAATTGAATCTGTGCTTTTCTGATTGGATTATTAACCGAATCTTGCACCACACCTGATATATTAACCTCCTCAGCATGAAGAACTGAAGAAATAAATAAAATGTATCCAAAAAGTAATTTATTAGTGTCCATAGATTATGTTAATTCTGGATTATTCGTTTTCAAGGTAGCCTATATAATATTCTATCAGGATCAGATGTAAATAATAGTGGCACCTGAGGTAGTTCAGAATACAGCCTAGCTGTAGTATCCTGAACATTTTTACTTATAAATTCATGCAGCTCAGCTACAGTAACACTCTTATCTCCATTATCAGCCTCACCCCTTAAACCTCTTAATAAATAGTAGGTAAACATACCATTATTTGCATCAGGATGGGTGTACGACAGTTGGTTAATATTTGAAGCAAAAAGTGCAGTTATACCCTCGGGAGGTTTTATTTCTTCTTCAGGTAAGGGTATATTTGGATCGATTTTTTTCTTCTTTTTCTTTTTTGTGGACGGCTCTTCTTTAGTCATTAAATTTTGTTTAAATGCTGGATTATTAAAATCTACATCCATAAAAAGAGTTATATTCCTTACTCTTTTTAATTTTTGTATTTTAGAAAGATTATCATATAACTCTTCAATTGGATAAAAAGAAAATTCATCTGACATTGCAGCATCCTGCGGAACTAGGCATTTTTTCCCACTTACAGTTGTCCCTTCGCCTGAATAATAGAGAATTAAGTCGAGGGTATCAGCGCCAGAATAATTCAAACTACTTTGAATTTTATCCATGATGTAACCTACGTCAGGATTAAACATTTTTCCAAAATCCTTTCTGGTTACTCCATCATTGAAAAACCAGTATTGGCTTGGCACAATTTGATGATTTTCAATTCCAAAAAGATCATGAAAATAATTACGAACGAGACGAACGTTCTCATCAGTAGAGGCTTTTCCAGGTATATCTCTATCAATAAACTTGTGGTTTCCAAAAACGATTCCAATTGTTTGCCTCCTTGTTGATACTTTCGGAAGACTAGCTATCAGTTCATTTTTTAGTTTTGGCTGTGTAGGCTCAGTAGTAACTGGGTAAGGCATGTCATAAGCTTTTAGCTGAGATGCATTTTTATAATACTTCATCAATTCTAAATGCAGAGGGATCGTTTTTTTTGTTTCGAAATAATCATACGTATCAAAATACACAGAAAACTCACTTTCTCTGCTCATAATCTCATAGCTAAAATCATAATACTGACCACCAGGGACAAGACCAAATTGATGCAACTCATCATCATCACGGATTAAAAAGGTGCTATCTCTACGAAAACGAACCGATGCAGTATCAGATTTTCCTTCCGATAGGTTTTGCAGTCGAACAGTTAAGGTAACAATTTCATTAGCAGGTATGTAACTTTGCCCCCATTCATTATCAATAGCAAAATCAGCTATTACAAAGTTTGGGGGTATGATTTTTAAGGTTTCAAACGATAGTGGCACCGGATCAAGATCACTATCCGCAAACTCATCTATTCGTATATTAAAATTCCTAACTCCGGATTCTATTTTTAACTTTGCGTAAATTGGAAAAGTGATCGTTAAGGTATCTCCGACATACAGAATTGGTATTGTTTTTACAGAGTCAATAACTAGTGAAGGAGTTACAGCATCATCTATAGGCTCTAGCCATGGCCTTAATTCTCGAGCTGGACTACGCCCATCGTTAGTTACTTTGATAACTATCATTCCATTCTCTCTTCCATCGAGCAAGCCATTGCCAGTTGGTTCAAAAAACATTTTCTCTATCAAAGTAAGGTTTGGCGCTGGCAAAACCCAACCACACATTGTTTTGGAACGAGGCCCCTCATCCCCATCAATATCAACTGAAGATACTTGATAGCAGTACTCAGTATCAAATTCTAGCCCTTTGTGTTCGTAATAGTTGCCTTTAACTTTTGTTAAAAATGTACCCTTTCCTTTTTTATCCATTAAGTAAATGTTATAATGTACTGCTCCAATCATTTTTTGCCATTTAAATACCACTTTTCGTACGTCACCACCAGTTACAAGATCTTTTGGATATTGAACAAGTACTTTCTGACAATTTTCTAGCGAAGGAGGGCCTTCAGTTCCATACTTATCAATAACCCTAACTTTATAACAAAAATAGGTTCCAGGAGTTACAAAATCTTGATATGAAGTGTCTACCGTTGTGCGAATTAGCACATCATCGCGGTACAAACGATATTGATGATAGACTTTTAAATTAGATTTAGACCAATTTATACTCACCTTCTCCAAATCAGCCATTGCGAAAATCTCAACATCAAGAACCTCTTCATGTGTAGTCGCAAGAACTTCAATCGAAGGTCCATCATCTCCATCGTTATCATAAGAGGTAATTTTATAAGTATATAAACGATCATAATCTAGCTCTTCTTTGAAAAAAGTCAGATCTCGAGTTTCTAAAACTAAAGAATCATTTCTGTAAAGGTGATACCCAGGTGCATTTGCGACCCTTGACCAACTGAGTTCAACTTCATTTTTTGTTACAACGGCTTTGAAGTTTGATGGAGGAGCGAATGCTCCTTTGGCGCATTGAACACTAGACTGCTCACCTTCAGTCCCATACTTATCCACAGCTGCCATAGCATAACAATATTTTTCTCCAGCAGCAACATTATCAATAAAAACTGGCATGTCTGAATCAGCTAAATAATTTCCATTTCTAAAAACTTTGTAATATTCTGCAATAATTGATGGTGTGCTCACCTCTGTTCTTACCGCATTTACATCTCCTGTCGCTGTAATTTTAGGGGTTGGTACTTCAGGATGTGTCTCTACGGTGATTGGAGGCGAATTAGCACCCTCATCGCCATCGCCATCAATAGAGTTGATCTCATAATTATAAACTCTTCCCCAAAAAGAAGCTGTGTCAACAAAAGTTAGCTCTGATTGGACTGATAATCTTTCACCATCACGATATATCGCATATTGACTTATTGCAGGAATCGCAACCCATTCTAAATTTACAAACCTTCCACTACCTTCTGTTTTTAGGGCTTTCTGAAGAATAGTAGGTTTTAGAGTTGGGTATTGATAGGATGATTTTTCCATTATTTTATTAGATTCAGGACCCTCTAGCTCATACAAATCCCAAGCTCTAACATAGTACTCATATCGTTTTCCAGGAGCTACCTTATCTAAAAACTCTGTCTCAGAAATTCTTTCAGCAATAGGTTTTCCATTCTTATATACATTATAAGATTCTGCATGCGCTAAAGGCTTCCACGTTATGGTTAATTCTTGAACTCCTCTTATAATTTCCATCTCTGGCCTTAATCCATCGGTTGTTAAATTAATTCTGACTCCTTTTACGTCCTGGTCCTTGACTTCTACATGTTCGCCGCCAACAATACCTCCATCATCATAATCAACATTATTACCATACCCATTGCCATATGCCTTGATCCTATATTTACCGGCAATAATTCGATCGTCAAAAGTGAATTTTCCTGTAAATCCTGCAGTATACTCCCCCCATAACTCATTTTTTTCAGTATATAGAAATACTTTTGCCTCATTGATTCTCTCTCGGCCTTCTTCGGTCACAAGTCGACCAGATATTTTATAAGTAGTTGGAGTTTTTTGTTTTGCAGGATTAGATAGCGGACCCTCCAATCCGCTCTCTGTTAGAGATGAGACCTGATAAGAGTATTCTTTTCCAAAATCTAACTCTCTGTCCCTGTAATTATCGTCAGGAGTATTTGTTATGACTTTCCCATCTCTGTACAGATTGTAGAAGCCTGCGCCAACAACCCGTTCCCATTCTACAAGAATTGAGTTCATCTCAGGTGAATACAATTCTCCCAACGTAAGTGTTATGTTTTCAGGGGGAGGAAACTGTGCTACATCACATACCATATCTGATTGTGGACCCTCTATTCCATATTGATCAATAGGAGAAATAGTATAGCAACTCTCAGTGCCAGGATCTGTTTTTTGAACAAATGAAATGCGGTCGACCGTATCAGTTGCAACGCCATTGAGATATATTTTATATTTCATTGCCAACGGATGAGCTTTCCAAGTCAATTTAACTTGGCTATCACCAGCCTCTGCTTCAACTCCTTTAATTTTTTTTAGCTCAGGATGCGTGGTCGCCTGTACTCGATCTGATTTATCTCCAGGCTTTTTATGATGATCCATAGTTGCAATGGTATATATGTATTCTGTCTCATAGTCAAGGTTGAGATGTTTATAGGAATTCTTACTAGTTGCATTAACAACATTCCAATCATCTTTTATTGAACTATACTGATAAATAACATACGCCTTAGCATTTTCAATTGGATCCCAATTAAGATTGATTGTATTTTTATTTACTTCAGTAGAAATATTAGAAGGTGGACTGAATAACGATTTCCCATATTCCGTTAGTGATCTTGCACCCTTGTTACCATCGATAAAAACTGTAGACACAGCATATGAATAAGATTTCCCTCCTCCAACCTCGTCTAAATATTCTGGAACACTTACTCTACTTATTTCTTTATTATCCCTATAGATTATGTATTCTTTTCCATCAACAATGGGACCCCAATTAATTTTGATTTCTCCGACTAAGGATTCGATGATTAATTGAGGTTGCTTACGATCTTGACTTGGTGCCAACTCTAAACCCTCAGCATCTCCGGTATTTAAATCAATTTCTTTTGTAAGGTTGTAACCATTTTTCGCATAAATATTTAAGGTGTATTTATCTGGTTTAAGTTTTCCAAAAACAAACTTACCATTTCGACCTGTTTCATCATCGGATATCATCAATTTATTCGACAGGTAGAGATGAAGCCTTGCCCCTCTTATCGGCTCTCCACTTTCATCAACAATGCTGCCGGCTATTTTGAATGTTTGGGCTTTAATAATTACTGAAAATAGGAAATAGAAAAGAATTAAAAATATTTTAAAACTAGAACAACAAGACACAAGCTTGATAAAGCATCTAGTCAGCATAATATGCTATCCAAATAACAATGAAAAAACCTATTTTATTGGGTAAAAAAGAAAAATTACTGACCCAAAAAGATTCTCTATTGGGACTACAATTATATAAATGTATCTCTGAAAAGATATTATCTTTCACTTGGAACTCCGCATTTTTGTGCCTTAAATAGACACTAGTGAACTTATTTTATTTAATTAACTTTTGTCAATAGTTATATATCTTTTTGCTTTTATTGATAAAATAAGAAATTAAAAATCTTTTAAGGGCACATATTTTTGCCAAAATTGAACGGATCTTGCCCAAGTTTCGGAATCATAAGAACCTTTAGTGCCTCCTTTAAGCTCTAGTTGATTACGCATCATAGTAATAGGACCCATTGGCATTTCTTTAACTCCATCAGGTAATGCATGCATACTAACGAGTTCCCACTCTTCATTCGTTGAGTTTTCTTTATTTTCAGCTAAAACGTCATGCCGGTAACATATAAAATTAACTCTAGATGCTATTACTGACTTACCCGACAGGGCTCTGATTTGGATATATGAATCTTCATTATCTCTTCGTTTAACGACTTTCGCCTCAAGTTTTGAATCCTCAGATACACGAACAAATGGGCATAAAAAATGGGATGAAAAAAATTTTGTCGCCTGAATAATTCTAACACCATCTCTGTATCCCTCTTTAAACTTTCCATTATTCATTCTATATTCAACGTGTTCAACTATTTGTTCAAAACTTAGAGACGGAGAATATGTTTTCCCAGATCCCTTTACTTGACGCAATACAAAATCATTAATAGCAACAGACATAACTTTTTATAATTTAACAGATTAAAAATTATAATTATTTAGCAAACTCATAAACTATTTTTTAATTATTAGTAAATTAGGAATTTTAATTAAACAACATGGATTGGATACTATTTATTTTATTTGCGTTAATTATATTGTTTTTTTTAGCAATTAGTGGTTTTTTATATAAAAAAAAATATTTTTCAGCAACCTTTAGTAGAATTTTTGTTCATTTCACCATTGGAATAATGTGCGGATTATCACCATATATTTTTGAATCTAATCTAGTACCATCAATCTTTGGCTTATCATTTGTTTTTATCAATATTTTTTTTCATAAACATAAATTATTTGAGAGCATACATTCTCAAGACAGAATAACATATGGAACGATTTATTTTCCATTATCCTATTTAATTCTATCTTCTTTATTCTGGGAAAAGGTAGAGTATTTTGCAATTTCATATTTTATCCTTGCTATTGCAGATCCTTTAGCCGCCATTATGGGCAAGGCTTTCCCTTTAAGGAAAATAAATTTATTAGGTGATGAGAAGTCTTTAGGAGGTGCTCTTTCGATGTTATTTGCATCAATATTTATTATTTACCTTTGTTCGACCATATTACCTTTCTCCACAAATGAAGAAGGCTTTTACATCTTTTATTTTGTTCTCTTTAGTTCAATAATGGCTACTATGGCTGAATTAATAAGTTTTAAAGGCAGTGATAATCTTTCTATTCCTCTTGTTTCCTTACTATCAATGTATTCTTTTTATTTGAAACCAAATATTTTCGAAATAACGCTCATATTATCATTATTACTATTATTTGCATTTTTACTCAACTTTATCACTCTAGATGGATTCTTCGGATCAATTATCATGAGTAATTTTATAATTGCATATGGTGGAATAAATTATTTAACACCACTCGTGGTGTTTTTCATTCTTTCTTCCATAATAAGTAAGATTAAGCCTAAAAACAATTATTCATCCAAGGAGTCATCAAAACGAAATATTATCCAAGTTTTTGCAAACGGAGGTATAGCTCTATCATTGTGTGTTTGTGGTGGTTTTTTAGATGACTATCAATTTATCTATTATTTATTTTTGTCCTCAGTTGCAGCTGCTGCTTCGGATACTTGGGGAACAGAATTTGGAAAGTTTTCAAAATACAGACCTATTTCAATATTAAGTTTAAAAGAAATGAATCATGGTGAATCTGGAGGTATATCCATACTAGGAACCCTAGGATCTTTCATGGGCTCTTGTATGATTGGCTTGATAGGTTTTTATTTTACATTAGAAAAGGATCTTATTTTAATTGTTATATTATCAGGTTTCTTATCTTCTTTACTAGATTCGATAATCGGGGCAAGTCTGCAAGGAAAATATTTAGATTCTAATGGAATTATCGTGGAAGATTCATCAAGCAATAATAATCTCATAAACGGATATTCATGGATGAGTAATGATGCGGTAAACTTAATTAACACAACATTTGCTCCAATTTTTACATTGGTTATCTTTCAAATAAAATTTATTTGAAAGATAACTTTTTTAATTTCTTAACAAATTAAGATTACTAATGGACTCTATTGATTATATTACCTTATGCACAAGTAAACCCACCATTACAATCAAAGATATAAATATGAGGGCCACGCCAATGTTTCCATTTTTGATTTCTTGCCACTCATCAATTTCTGTTGAAAGCATATCAAAGACTTTTAAAGCTATTCCAATGCCAAAAGCAAAGCCTACAGCAGCAGCGATTGACCAACCTACAGCTCTTAAATACTGTGTTAGCATGCCAATTAGAGAGTTAGGATCTTGAAGCATTCTTACTCCTTTATATTATTTTTAGATTTTTGGTTATTTTTTGCATGAATTCAGATGAATCTATTTTACCTTGCGCTAGTTCATTTGCCAAATCCGATGAGCAAGAGGCAACAAAAGTATTAAATGTATCGTTTGATGAAGGTACTTTGACTGTAACCTGAATATTTTCTGGTGTATATGCGTTAGATAAACCAAGGTCTTTTTGATGGGCTACAGCCTGACCTGCGGCGGCAAAACCAACTACCATGAACATCTCAAAATTGTTTCTGCCACTCTCAAGTGTTAAATAGAACGTATCATTCTCTAATTCAAATTGGTCTGATTCTACCATAATTCTATAACTCTTGCAGACGTTCTTGACTTTCTTTTTAAATGCATAATTTCCAAAGAGTAAATTCGCAGATAAAAGCAAAACGAAAAATGTAGTAAGTTTTATTTTGTGAGTTTTCATTCTTTTTTTTGAAGCAGACCTTACAGTTTAGCATTTAATGAGCAAAATTATCAAGAACTAAATATCAATAATCAACAGTTCTAATTAGTTAGTTCGCTATTTTGTTACCTAGTATTTTTATATGGAAATTTTATTTATCAACTACTTTAAATAATTTATTAACTTTACAGCATAGGATGGATCTTTTTCAAAAACTGTATATGAAAAAATACTTATTCCAGTAAAATTATTTTTCCCTGCATAATATATTTTCTGTCCTGCTGATCTTGGGTTTTGATTGTAAACGGCTATCCCCATAATAATTCGATCATGGTACTGTATTGGTATATTTTTTTTCATTGTTCCAATACTGCTACTAAAGTTTTTAATTCCAGATGCATAATTCATAGGAACAGCCCAATCAATGTATCTCTCAGATAACCAAGTATCCCAATGTTGACCGAAATCTTCATGGGCACTTTTTAAATTTGGTTTCACAGCTGCAGATACTATGCAATACGGCTGATAGGCTTTTATTCTGGTTGATGCTTTTCTTATAAACTTAGTGATTGCATCACTTTTATATTTTTTAAATGATGGTTTATCCTTTACAACAAGAGCCGGGAGTCCAGGTATGGCAACTGAATGTTCAAAAAATAATTTTAATCCAATTTGGTTCATACCCCAACCTCTCGCATGATATCTAATATAGTCAAAATGGATACCATCTAGTTTATAATTTTGCACTAGCTCAGTAATTATATTTTGTAAATGAGCATCTACCTCCGGATGAATCGGAGAAAGATAAAAACCTTCCCCATTAGAACTTCGATTAATTTTTACTTTATCCATTGTTGAGCCCACGTTAATGGGGTCTGGAAAATTATTATCAAGCCAACTAGGTCTGGTGTATAGAAGATGATCCTGCTGGGAGGGGTAATCTAATGAGGACCACAAATAATATGTGTTTAACCAAGCATGAATTTTAATATCATAGATCTTTGATTTTTGAATAATGTATTCCAATGGATCAAACTTACTATCTACTAATAAATGAGCTCTAGGAACTACCTTTGAAGAATAGTAAGCATCTCCTCTGCCTCTAATTTGAACAAACAAATGATTGTAGTTATTCTGATCGGCAAATTTTAATAGGTTATTGATTTTTTGTTCATTTATTATGTGATCTCTTACAACCCAGAGAGCTCTTATATCAAAAGTTTGACTTATCAATAAATTACTTGTAAAAAAAAGAAGGGCAGATAAAACTGCCCTTCTATATATTGTATTCACAATGATCTTATACCTAGAAATAATTTATGTTGATTCGCTTTCAATTGGCACATTTGAATTTATTCCTACAAACTCAATTAAAGAAATTGGGGCACAATCATTATCTCTAAATCCTAATTTAATTATTCTGGTATACCCTCCACCTCTTTTTGCAAATATCGGAGCAATATTATCGAATAATTCTCGAACAACTTTTTTGTGTGGAATTTTTTTTAGTACTTGCCTTCTTGCATTCAAGTCTCCCCTTTTCGCAAATGTTACTAGTGGCTCTATAAACATCCTTAATTCTTTAGCTTTAGCATCTGTTGTTTTAATTTTTTTATGGCGAATTAATTCAGATGCTAAGTTTGACAAAAGCGCTTTACGACTTGCAGCCTTTCTACTTAGTTTCCTTCCAGATATTTTGTGCCTCATTTTTTAGCCTTCTTCAACCATAATCTTGTCTATTTCCATACCAAAATGCAAACCCATAGAGTCAAGCTTTTCCACTAATTCGGTCAGTGATTTTCTGCCGAAATTTTTGTATTTGAGCATTTGATGCTCCTCTTTATTCACTAATTCATAAATGTATTTTATTCCTGCAGCTTGCAGACAATTAAAACTTCTCACAGAAAGTTCCATTTCATCTATAGTTGAATTTAATAACTTTCTTAGAAGTAATGTTTCTTCTGAAACTCCATCTGAAATCTCTAACACAGAGGGATTTGAAATTGCTTCAACAAATTTCAGGTGCTCTCTTAAATATGTTGCAGCATAGCTTGCAGCATCTTTTGCAGTAATTGATCCATCAGTCTCAATTTGGACGGATAAAATCTCGATAGGATCTTTAGCTCCCGGGACAGGTTGAACATCAAAAGTAACATTTGTTACTGGGTTAAAAATACTATCAATTGATAACGTGCCTAGGGTTAGATTTGGAAGCTGATTTTCATCTGAGGATACATAACCCTTACCGATACCGATCCTTAATTCCATTTCTATCTTTCCCTTTCCATTTATCTCGCTAATATATAGATCTGGGTTTAAAATTTCAAACTGGTCACTAGCTTTTTGAATATCTCCTGCAGTAAAGATATGCTTACCCGTGATTGAAAGATTTACTTTGTCAGGGTTATTATCCATTAACTTGAAACGTACATTTTTAAGATTCATGATAATATCTGCGACGTCTTCCTTAACTCCCTCAATCGTTGAAAATTCATGCTGAACTCCATCGATTTTAACATGAGTTATCGCAGCTCCCGGTATACTAGTTAGCAGGACACGCCTCAATGAGTTACCGATTGTTACACCAAAACCACGTTCTAGAGGTTGTACTTTGAAATCACCGGTATTACCAGATTTAGAAGTTGTTTGAAAATCTACATTTAGTTCCAAGGGTTTACTTGCCATTTTAAGTTTTTCCTAACTTTGTTATTTAGAGAATAATTCTACAACCAACTGTTCATTCACAGTAAGGTTCATTTCATCACGATTTGGTACAGATACAAAAGTTCCACGCATTTTTGCTTTATCTAAATCCAGCCACGATAGTTCAATATCTCCCTTAATTCTGCGCATAGAATCTAAAATATTATCATTTTTTTTACTTTTATCACGAACTTCTATAACGGATCCCGGCTTTAAGGAGTAGGAAGGGATATTAACAACTTTGTTATTTACAAGAATATGCTTGTGACTTACCATCTGCCTGGCCGCAGGCCTGGTAGGAGCAAAACCAAGACGAAAAACAATATTATCGAGCCTTTGCTCTAATAACTGCAACATATTTGTACCTGTTTCACCTTTCATTTTATCCGCTCTATCAAAAGTCAACCTAAATTGCTTTTCAAGTAATCCATACATGAATTTTATTTTTTGTTTTTCTTGCAATTGCAATCCAAAATTTGAAAGCTTAGCTCTACGACCTTGTCCATGCTGACCCGGCTTATATGGTTTTCGGTTTAATAACCTATCATATTTGGGGTTATTAAATATGTTTTCTCCAAACTTTCTTACCAGTTTTCCTCTGGGAGTATTATTTTTCGCCATTAACTTAAGTCCTCCCTCATTTTAGACTCTCCTTCTTTTTGGTGGTCTACAACCATTGTGTGGTAATGGAGTAACATCTGTGATACTTGTTATTTGTAATCCGGCTACTGCCAATGCTCTTATTGCAGCTTCACGACCGGAGCCAGGCCCTTTGACTCGCACATCTATGCTATTCATACCCATACTAAGAGCAGCCTGGGCAGCTTTTTCACCAGCCATTGTAGCAGCATAAGCAGTGCTTTTTCTTGATCCTTTAAAACCAGAAGTACCTGCTTTTTCCCAAACAATTACATTACCATATTTATCTGATAATGTTACGTGTGTGTTGTTAAATGTAGACTTAATATGCGCTATACCATGTGGGTCAGCGGTTTTTTTCTTTTTTCTTTTTTGTATTTCTGCCAAAATTACCTCTTAATTTACTTTATTACGCAGTTACTGCTTTTTTACCCAAACCAATTGTTCTTTTTTTACCTTTTCTAGTCCTGGCATTTGTCTTTGTTCTTTGTCCATTTGCTGGGAGTCCTTTTCTATGCCGAACACCTCTGTATGTTCCAAGATCTTTAAGTCTTTTAATATTCATTGCAGTTTGAGAGCGCAATTCACCCTCAACGACAATTCCTAAATTAGAAATTGCATCACGTAACGCAATAACTTGTTTTTCAGTTAAGTCTCTAACTCTACTATTTTGGTCAACCTTTGCTTCAATACATAATTTCACAGCAACTGTTGGTCCAATACCATGAATATACCTTAAAGCAAATGGAACTTTCTTATCTCTAGGGATATCGATCCCTACAATACGTGCCATATTATTTATCCTTGCCTTTGTTTATGTTTAGGATTTTCACAAATTACCAAAAGAACACGATTTCTTTTTATAATTTTACATTTATTGCATATTTTTTTCACTGATGGACGTACTTTCATTTTATTTTTGCCTGTAAACAATTCTCCCTCTACTTAGATCATATGGTGATATTTCAAGAGTAACCGAATCACCAGGTAAAATCTTTATAAAGTGCATTCTCATTTTACCACTCACATGAGCTAAAACTTCATGTGAATTTTCTCCTATTTCAACTTCAACACGAAACATTGCGTTAGGCAGAGTTTCTTTTATTATCCCGTCAATCACTATTGGCTGTTCCTTAGCCATCTGACGCTACGCTAAGTATTTTTGGTTCATTATCTGTTATAACAATTGTGTGCTCGAAGTGAGCAGAAACCTGACCATCTTTTGTTTTAATTGACCATCCATCTTTATCAGTATATATTTCTTTTCTTCCCAAATTAATCATAGGCTCAATTGCAATACACATACCAGCTTTAAGTAAATGTCCCTGCTTTTCAGACCCATAATTAGGAATTTGTGGTTCTTCATGTAACTGAGTGCCTATTCCATGCCCTACAAGCTCTCTTACAACTGAATAGCCATGACCTTCTACAAAGTTTTGTACAGCGAAACCTATATCTCCCACGTAATTACCAGGGATAGCCTTATTGATAGCCCTGTCTAGTGACTCTTTGGTAATAGTCACAAGCTTTGCTTTTTCACTATCAATATTACCTACTGAAAAAGTTTTAGCATGATCTCCATAGTATCCATCCAATTCCGCTCCACAATCAATACCAACAATTTGTCCAGACCTTAGAGTTTCGTTTCCAGGTATACCGTGAACAACTACATCATCAATAGATACACATAAAGTTGCAGGAAAACCCATGTAACCTTTAAAGGCAGGACGCGCTCCTTTATCTGTAATATACTCCTCAGCCATTTTATCTAATTCTTTAACTGCCATACCGGGAACAACGTGCTTTTCCAACATAATTAATGTGTCTGCAACTATTTGACAGCTTTTGGAAATTTTATCGATTTCTTTTTGGGTGCGAAGATGAACCATTATACTCTTCTCCTTCCTCTAATACGACCTTGACTTAAAAAACCATCATAGTGACGCATCATAAGATGCGATTCTATCTGCTGAAGCGTATCTAAAGCGACACCAACTATTATTAACAAACTGGTACCACCAAAGAAAGATGCAAGATCATAATTAATGTTCATAGTTTGCATCAATATATAGGGAAAAATCGCCACAAATGCTAAGGCGATTGACCCTGGAAGGGTAACGCGAGTTAAAATATTATCGATGTATTCCGCTGTTTTTTTTCCAGGTCTTACGCCAGGTATAAATCCACCTTGCTGTTTCATTGTAGCTGATACCTGAACAGGATCAAAAGCTATTGCTGTATAAAAATATGTAAAAAATATTATCATCAAACCAAAAACTATCCAATAAAATGGATGATCAAAGGAAAACCAGGCTAATAATCCTTCAGAAAAGTCACTCTCTCCAAGAAATGTAGCCACAGTACTGGGCACAAACATTATGGATTGCGCAAAAATTATTGGCATTACCCCAGCAGTATTGACTTTCATCGGAATATGAGTATTTTGGCCTCCATAAACTTTTCTTCCAACAACACGCTTAGCATATTGAACCGGTATTTTACGGGTTCCCTGTGTGAGCAGAACAACGAAACAAATAATCAGAAACATAATTCCGATCAATACAAGTTCAGATAATAATCCGCGAACATTCTCTTGAACAAGAGTTATCTCAGTAAGAATTACATTTGGAAAGGCAGATATAATACCAATCATTATTATGAGTGAAATTCCATTTCCGATACCTCGCTCAGTAATTCTTTCTCCCATCCACATCAAAAATAAGGTCCCAGTTACCATGCTCACTATACCGGTAAATGTGAATAGTAAACCTGGGTTTAAAACAACAACACTGCTACTAGAATTTAGGCTTGGCAAAAATACAGCTACTACACCATAGGACTGCATAGTGGCTAATAAAACCGTTCCGTATCGAGTAATTTGCGTTATTTTTTTTCTACCAGCTTCACCTTCTTTTTGCAATCTCTGAAAATAGGGAATTACAGATCCCATAAGCTGTATGATTATTGATGAAGATATATATGGCATTATTCCTAATGAAAAAAGAGAAGCCTGCGCAAAGGCGCCTCCAACAAAAGTATTGAATAATCCAAAGAGTGAATTTTCAAGATTTGTAAAGGCACCAGCTAATGCCTCTCCATCAACCCCAGGAATAGGTATATGAGCTCCAACCCTAACGACAATTAAAATTCCAACAGTGAATATAATCCGTGCTCTTAGCTCAGGTATTGAAAATATACTTTTAATTTTATTAATCATTCTACTTTTGCAATGCCTCCTGCTTTCTCAATCTTTTCTACGGCCGCACTGCTGAACGAACTTGCGCAAATTACTACTTTGCTTTTTAATTCTCCGTTACCTAAAATTTTTACAGGCTTCAGAGCAGATCTAATTAATCCATTTTCAAATAAAATATTGGCATCAATTTTATCTTTACCCAAGCTATCAATCTTATTAAGATTAACAATTTGGGTTTCTTTCTTAAAAATATTTATAAACCCTCTTCTGGGCAACCTTCTAGCTAGGGGCATCTGCCCGCCCTCAAACCACGCTCTTCTTTTATAACCACTTCGCTGAGCAGCTCCTTTATCTCCTCGACCAGCGGACTTACCTAGGCCAGATCCGTGCCCTCTACCAACTCGCTTACGTTTTTTTATTGAACCAGGAATTGGACTTAATTTATTAATTTTCATAATTCCTCAATTTTTAATAAAAAAGACACTTTATTAACCATGCCTCTGATTTGAGGAGAGTCTATTTTGACAACTGTTTTTTGCATCTTACCTAACCCCAAAGCTTCTAGAGTTTGTTTTGATTTGGATCTATGACCTATTGAGCTTTTAATCTGAGTCAATTTTAACATTTTATTTTTTTTAGCCATTATCCAAAAACTTCTCCAATAGTGATACCTCTTTTATTAGCGATGGATACAGCGTCCTTCATACTAATGAGGGCATCCATGGTCGCACGAACCAAATTCATAGAATTTTTAGAACCATTCCGTTTTGTGAGTATATTTTGAACACCCACTTGCTCCATAACTGCACGAACAGGTGCACATGCTATTATACCAGTTCCTGTAGAAGCTGGTTTCAGCATAATCCTACTTGCTCCGTGCTTTCCAATAATTTTATGCGGAATCGTACCATTAATTAATGAAACCTTTACAATATGCTGCTTGGCAGCCTCTTTACCTTTTTGTATAGCTGAGATTACCTCATTAGCTTTTCCTAGTCCGACCCCAATATGTCCTTTACCATCCCCGACAACTACAAGCGCAGAAAATCTAAACCTTTTCCCTCTTGATGTAACTTTCGCAGTACGATTAACCTTAACTACTGATTCTTCTTTTAAATCAAGTTCTGCTGGATTTATAATACCCAAAATGATCCCCCTAAGTTAAAATTCTAAACCACCTTTTCGTGCAGCTTCAGCAAAAGCTTTAACACGACCGTGATAAGTATATCCATTTCTGTCAAATACAACTTTGGTAATTTTCTTCTTTTTTGCCTTTTTCGCCATTGACTCACCTATAATTCTACTCAAATCTTTTTTATTTTTTTTGTTTTTCACATTTGCTTTCAAATCTTTATCATGCGATGAGGCAGCAACAATTGTTTTACCATCAAAATCATTAATCACTTGAGCGATAAAATGATTCAAACTTCTATAAACTACAAGCCTTGGTAGCGTAGGATGATACTTGGATGTCTTTTTAGATCGATTTTTCCTTCTGGTAAATCGACGAGCAATTGAGCTGTTTTTTTGCATTATCCAGCCCCCCCAACTGTCTTTCCTTGTTTTGTTCGTACAAGTTCTCCACGATAACGAATACCCTTTCCCTTATAAGGTTCAGGTTTTCGGAGTGATCTAATTTTTGCTGCAACCTCTCCTACAAGCTGTTTATCTGCTCCTGAGATTACCAAAATATTACGATCAATTTTAATTTCTATACCATCTGGTAAATCAATAAAAATATCATGGGAAAACCCTAGCTGAAGCTTCAATCGGTTTTTCTCATTACTAGCTTGATAACCCACACCAATAATCTCCAATTCTTTACTAAATCCTTCGGAGACACCTAGAACTAAATTGTTTATCATTTGCCTAGTGGTTCCGTGTAATGCCCTGTGGTGCCTAACATTCGAAGGCCGACTAACCGTAATTAAATTGTTTTCAATAGCGATCTCCATATCTGGATGAGGCCTGAATTCAAGCTCTCCCAATGGACCAGATACTGTAATTATTTCTTGATCAAGTTTTACATTAACTTTATCAGGTATAACAATTGGGTTTTTTCCGATTCTGGACATATTTTTTAATACACCTCACACAAAATTTCGCCACCAACTTTCATTTTTTTTGCTGTCTTATTGGACATCACGCCTTTTGAAGTTGAAAGAATAGATATACCAAGACCATCAAGCACTCGAGGTATATTTAAAGAACCTGAATAAATTCTTAATCCAGGGCGACTTACTCTTTTCATCTTATCAATCGCTGGGTTTCCTTGATAATCATATTTCAAGAAAATCCTTATGGTCTCTTTGTTATTTTCATCTGCTATAAAAAAGAAATCTTCTATATATTTTTCTTGCTTAAGAATAAGTGCTATTCTTTTTTTTAGATTACTCGACGGAATATCTACCCACCTTTTATTAGTAGACAGACCATTTCTAATTCTTGTTAAAAAATCTGCGATTGGATCGGACATTGACATAATATTTTCCTTCTACCAGCTGGCTTTAGTAACACCAGGTATTTCACCTTTTAAAGCTAATTCCCTAAAACAAATTCTACACAAACCAAACCGCCTTAAATAACCATGCGGACGGCCACATCTAAAACACCGATTTTTTTCACGGGTGGAAAACTTAGCTTTAATTTTAGACTTATGTATTTTAGATTTTTTGGCCATTAGGCAACCTCTTCTTTTTCATTTTTTAAATCTTTTTCTCTAAGAGGCAAACCTAAATTTTTTAACAGCCAATACGCTTCCTCATCTGTTCTGGCAGTTGTGACGATCGTGACATTCAAACCTCTTATTGATTCAATATTGTCATAATTTATTTCTGTAAAAATTATTTGCTCTTGTATTCCAAAATTGTAATTCCCCATTCCATCAAATGCCTTGAAAGAAAGGCCCCTAAAATCTCTTGTCCTTGGTAGCGCCACTGATATGAGCCTATCCAAAAACTCATACATCATAACAGATCTAAGCGTAACCTTGCATCCAACGGGCCAGCCTTTTCTAATTTTAAAATTTGAAATATCTTTCTTTGCTGCGGTGGTAATCGGCTTTTGACCAGAAATTAAGGTCAGCTCATTCAACGCGCTCTCCAATAATTTATTATTAGTTTTACCATCGCCAATACCCATATTTAATGCAATTGAGGTAATTTTAGGTATTTCCATGATATTTTTGTAGTTAAAACGCTTCATCAATTGCGGCAAAACTGACTTTAGATATACTTTTTTTAATCTAGGTTCATATTTAGTCTGCATATCTTTACTTTGATCAGTTTTTAATTTTGAAGTTTTAGATGTTTTTTTACTTTTAGGCATAGCTATGTAACTATTTCTTCTTTAGTTTTTGATGAAATTCTTACTTTTTTTCCATCTTCAAGAATTTTATAACTTACTCTCGTAGCTTCCCCACTTTGAACAACCATTAGGTTTGAAATATGAACTGATGCCTCTTTTTCCACTATTCCCCCTGATTGATTGCTTTGGCTGGGTCTGGTAGCTTTTTTAATAAAGTTGATACCTTCAACGATTGCTCTATTTTTCTTTGGAAAAACACGTAAAACTTTTCCCTCCATACCTTTATTGTTCCCACTTACTATGCGAACTATCATATCTTTTTTAATTTTCAAATCAGATAACCTCCGGAGCCATGGAAATAATTCTCATATAACCTGACTCTCTTAGTTCACGAGCTACTGGTCCGAAAATCCTTGTTCCTCTTGGCTCACCTTGACCATCAAGTATTACCGCAGCATTTTCATCAAATCGAATGCAACTTCCATCCCGGCGATTAATCTCCTTTTTTGTTCTTACAACAACAGCTCTACAAACGTCACCTTTTTTCACCATACTATCTGGCAAAGCTTTTTTTACAGTTATCACAATCTGGTCTCCAATACTTGCGTACTTACGCTTTGAACCCCCAAGCACCTTAAAACACAACACCTCTTTAGCACCAGTGTTATCAGCAATCTTTAACCTTGTTTCCGATTGTATCATTTATTTGCCACTCAAGTTAGCTACTTCTCTTACTACTTCACTAATTTGCCAACGTTTTCTTTTACTAATGGGTTTAATAGATACAATTTTAACTATATCTCCTATGCTTGGCTTCAATTTTGTAACATGTACTAAATAGTTTTTATACTTCTTAACTCTTTTCTTATACACAGGATGCGGTATTTCTCTAGTCACTCTCACATTAACAGTGCTCTGCATGTTGGCACTAATTACTTTTCCAACTAAGGACTGTCGTTTTCTTTCTTCATTCATTGAGTAATATCCTAACTTTTCCTGATACCAATTTTAAATTCGTTTAAAACTGTTTTTATTTGGGCAATTTCTCTTCTCGTTTTTTTTATATTTGTAGCATCATCCAACTGCTGCAATGCTTGTTGAAATTTCAAATTTTGCAAAGATTCTAAATTTTCATTTAATTTATCAAGCAATTCAGTTTTATTCATTTCGTTAAGTTGTTGAGTTTTCATCAAATAGGCCTCCTCTCAACGATTTTTGTCTTGATAGGAAGCTTATGACCGGCATCTCGAAACGCGTCTTCCGCCTCTTCTTTAGTTACCCCATCAACCTCGAACATAATACGACCAGGCTTAACCACAGCTACCCAATGGTCTAATGCTCCTTTTCCCTTTCCCATCCTAGTTTCAGCAGGCCTTTCTGTGACTGGCTTATCAGGAAATATTCTTATCCACATTTTTCCTATTTTACGAACAACTCTTGATATTACTATGCGAGAAGCCTCTATTTGCCTAGCAGTCACCCAACCAGATTCCATAGCTTTTAAGCCATAGGAGCCAAAGGATACGTGATTACCTCTCATTGCCATTCCTCTCCGATTACCACGATGATGTCTTCTGAACTTAATTTTTTTTGGTTCTAACATTAATTATTTTTTTTCTTTTCATATTGCCCATTACATATCCATACTTTTATACCTATCACCCCATATGCAGTATGCGCTTCGGTTAAGGCATAGTCTATATCTGCTCTCAGTGTGTGAAGGGGAACGCTACCATCCATAAATTTTTCACTCCTTGCAATTTCTACCCCACCCAGCCTTCCAGCAACATTTATTCTGATGCCATCAGCACCCATTCGCATGGTCGACTGAATAGTTTTATTGACAACTCGACGGTATGATATCTTCTTTTTTAATTGATGCGCAATATTAGCGCCAACGAGAGATGCATCCATTTCAGGACGTTTTATTTCAGAAATATTTATTTGAGCATCTTTTGTTCCAGTTAGCTGGCGTAATTCTTTTTTTAACCGATTCACCTCCTCCCCACCGCGACCAATCACAATTCCTGGCCTTGCAGTATGTATAGTAACTGTTACTCTTTTTGAGGTTCGGGATATCTCTACTTTTGAGATGCCAGCATTCGGCAAACGATGAAGAATATATTTTCTGATTTTTAGATCCTCTTCTAGTTCAGCAGAAAATTTATTTTTTGATGCGTACCAGTTAGAGTGCCAATTTCGATTAACGTTTAATCTAAAACCTACAGGATGTGTTTTTTGACCCATGAAATCCTCTTTATTAAGTATCGCTTACGATAATAGTTAAATGACTAGTCGGTCTACGTCTACGCGAAACCCTTCCCATAGCAGAGGCTCTAAAACGTTTCATTACAGGACCTCCATCAACAAACGCTTCATCAATTACAAGAGATTGAGGATTGATGTTTTGATCATCCATAGCACTCATTAAATTAGACACAGCAGACCTTAAAGTTTTCTCTATTACAGTAGCAGCTTTCTCTGGAGAAAAATGCAACCGATCCATCGCAACCCCAACACTCATTCCCTTTACACTATTCAAAGTTTTTCGGAGTTTAAATGGAGATTGACGAATGTGCTTAGCAGTAGCTTTTGCTTTCATAATTTTAATTCTTTCTATCCCCTGAATGCATTCTAAAAGTTCGACTAGGAGAAAATTCACCAAGCTTATGACCAACCATATTTTCAGAGATAAAAACAGGAATAAATTTATTTCCATTATGGACACCAAAAGTATGCCCTACAAAATCTGGCGTAATCATAGAGCGACGGGACCAGGTTTTAATTACTCTCTTTTTCCCGCTTTCGTTCATTTTTTCGACTTTTTTAATCAATTTTTCGTCTACAAAGGGACCTTTTTTGAGCGACCTAGGCATAAAAGCTACCTCCTCCTCTTAACAATCATATCATTAGATTTTTTATTTTTTTTCCTA
>CENX01132680.1_pt1 | contig 30491 bp, 26 predicted proteins | sample 361321 | NCBI WGS metagenome assembly CENX01 (sample SAMEA2619678, study PRJEB7988) | marine metagenome | isolation source: saline water (ENVO:00002010), including | reverse complement strand
ATCATAATATTTTACCTATTTTATAACCTTAAACTTACATTTAAATACTCTTTCATCAATATAAAATATAATCATTGACGCAATGAAAATCGTTTGTCAGGTTTATTCAAATGAAAAAATTATCCACTCCTATTTTAATTGCATACGGAGGTCTTGCTGTTCCGCTTGCAGCCCTTGGCCTTCCACTTGCAGTTTATATTCCACCTTTTTATGCAGGACCTATTGGTCTTGGCGTAGGAACGGTAGGTATAATATTTATGATAGCACGATTTTGGGATATTTTTACTGACCCTTTAATGGGAATGATCGTTGATCGTTACCCAAGTAAGTGGGGAAAGCGTAAACATTGGATTGTTATAGGAGTTCCGATCTTATTAATAGCATCCTGGTATATTTTTTTTCCCAATGGTAATCAATCATCCTTATATTTAATCTTTTGGCTTTTTATACTTTACATAGCATTTACTTTTGTTGGCTTAACTCAACAAGCATGGGGAGTTGATATATCAAAAAGCTATAATGATAGATCAAAGGTTTATGGCTGGAGAGAAATTGGATCAATTTTTGGAATGATGTCTGTTTTGGCATTACCTGCCATTCTTGAGGGTTCAGGAGCTGATTTTTCGCAAATGGTAGGTGGTATGGGTTATTTTTTTATGATTGCTCTTCCATTAACTGCATTATTTGGCCTTTATATTATCCCTGATAACAAAAATGCTGAAGGAACAAGTTTTCCAAAGTTAACCGATTTACCATTAATTTTAAAAGATAATAGACCTTTAAAAAGAACATTAGCTATTGAGTTTTTATGCAGCAGCGCCTCATCAATCTCTGCAGCTACATATATATATCTTGCTAAGCACGTTTTTGATTTGGGCGATATTTCTAGCAGAATACTATTTTTATATTTTTTTGCAGGGTTATTAGTTATGCCTTTATGGATGAAGCTTTCATATATAATTGGAAAATCTAAAACATTATTTATTTCTACATTGTTATGTTCTTTAACTTTACTATCATATTTATTAATTGATACTAACGAAGCTTTAGGGGCTTTAATTATCTTAACGGTTTTATACGGCATTGGTTATGGAGCACCATTTACGTTAACTAGAGCTTTAATGGCTGATATTGTTGATGCAGATGAATTAAGAAGTAAAAAGAAAAGACCTGGTTTATTTTACTCAATATTGACCACTTTATCAAAATTAGGAGCTGCACTAGCTGTCGGATCTGTATATTCATATCTAGAATTTAGTGGTTTTAAGCCTGATGTAGATGCATCAGAAAATATAAAAGAACTTTTATTATTTGTTTTTGCAGTCATACCTATGTTTTTATATTTTTGTGCTTCTTTATTTTGCGTTGGGTATGAGTTAACATCTAAGAAACATGAAGAAATTCAAAGGCAACTTGAATTTAGGAATAAGATTTAATTATATAATTAATTTGGGGAGGATAAAATGAATGGACCTTTAGACGGCATAAAAGTTATAGATCTTTCAACAATTGTTTCAGGACCGCTAGCGGGATCTTTAATGGGAGATCAAGGAGCGGATGTAGTTAAGATTGAGTCACCAACCAGACCTGATAATGCAAGATTTATGGGGCCTATTAGGGGAGAAAATGGCGCATTATTTGCTGCTGCAAATAGATCCAAACGAAGTTTAGCTCTAGATCTAAAAAAGGAAGGTGCTAAAGATATTATTTACAAATTGATTGAAAACTCTGATGTCATAATGGATAATTTTCGACCAGGTATTTTAAAAAAACTAGGGTTAGAATATAGTGAAGTAAAAAAATATAATTCAAAAATTATTCAACTTTCTATAACCGGTTATGGTGTTGATGGCCCTTACTCCAAAAGAAGAGTTTACGATCCACTGATTCAGGCTACAGCAGGCATAGCAAATACTCAATCAATAGGCGATGCACCGAAATTTGTTAAAACTTTAATGTGCGATAAAATTACATCTCTAACTGCCGCTCAGTCAGTAACAGCAGCTTTATATGCAAGAGAAAAAACAAACGAAGGTCAAAAAATAAATCTTTCAATGTTAGATACTGCCATGTATTTTATGTGGTCAGATAATATGTATAATTTCACTTGGTTGGGCGACGATTGGGAGCCAATTCCAAATATAGCAGATTTTTATGAGCCAGTTAAAACAAAAGATGGTTATATAGCTTTGGTAGCCATCAATGATGCAGAATTCGCAGGCGTATGTAAGGCTATTGAAAGAGAAGATCTATTGACAGATGAGAGATTTTCTACGATGCAAAATAGAATGATGAATGTTATAGAAATGCAAAAAATTCTATTACATTCATATACTTTATTTACTTCTGAGGATTTAGTAAATCGGATGGATGAAAATGATGTTCCCTCAGCTATAATTAATAAACTTAATGATGTTATTGATGATCCACAGGTTAGAAATAATCAATCAATAATAAGTATTTCAAAAGATAAAAATAATTCAATGCAGAGTCCTAAATCACCTGCAAACTATAGTCTAACACCTTGCTCAGATGATCCCAAATTTATGCCAGATCTTGGAGAGCATTCAAAAGAAGTTCTTTTAGAAAATGGTTTTTCTGAAGCTGAAATAAGCAAGCTGGTATCTAAAGAAATTATAGCTGTTAGGTGATGATTAGTATAAGGGGAAAAATTTGGTCTTTAATTATACGTTTTTTTCAATGGAGAAATGGTTCACTTTTAAAAATTGTAAAACACAGACCTCTTTCAAAGTCAAAATTTTGGAAGAAGAATAACAATTTCATTATTACTGAAAAGTATTTTAGTTCGATTAAAGTAGTTGAGTTCGAACCAAAAAATTTAAAAAATAAAAATATTATTTTATACCTTCATGGAGGGGGCTATGTAACTTGTGGTCCAGAAACACATGCTACCTTAGTCACTCAATTATCAAAAATTTCTGGGTCTAGGACAGTTTTTCCTATTTATAGATTGGCTCCGGAAAATCCTTTTCCTGCAGCTATAGAAGATTGTCTATCGGTTTATAAAGATTTGATTAAAGAGGGTATTAGTCCAAAAAATATTTCACTCATAGGTGACTCTGCAGGTGGCGGCTTGGTAATGGCGTTACTCCAAATTTTTAACAAGGAAAATATAGAGCCTCCGTCGTCTGCAGTATTAATATCTCCATGGACAGATTTGACATTAAAGGGCGACTCAATGGCCTCAAGAATTGATCGTGACCCTATGTTAATGCCTGGTAAGGAAATGGATAGGATAATCAAATCTTACTTAAACGGTGAAGACCCAAAAAATCCTCTCGTATCTCCAATATTTTGTAAAAATTTTAAATTACCTCCTATGCAAATTCATGTTGGTACAGAAGAAATACTATTTGATGACTCAATAAGACTTTTTAATACGTTTTCTAAAAATAATAATATTAAATTGGAAATCTGGAATGGAATGTTTCACGTATTCAATATTTTTTGCAAAGGTTTTCTTGGTATACCTGAAGCAAGAAAATCAAACATGCAAATAGCAAACTTTATAATCGAAAATTATCCTAAAAAGTAAGGAACTAATTTTAATGCAATAATGGGTACCAATGTTAACCCAATAATATTTAATGCAAACCCAGATTTCATCATTTGATTTATATCAAATAAATTAGATCCATAAACTATAAGATTTGGTGGAGTAGCAACTGGGAGCATAAAAGCACAACTTGCTGCTAATGTAATTGAGGCAGTAAGAATAAGTGGACTTTCACCAAGGCCAATAGCCATTGATGCAATTACAGGAAGAAAAACACTTGTTGTTGCTAAATTTGAGGTTAATTCAGTTAAAAAAATTATCAAACCTACTGATGCTATAACAAGTACTATAAGCCCAAATGATCCTAGTGGCTCTAAGTTACTACCTAACCAAACTGATAAACCACTATAGGATACCGCATTTGCTAAGCTTAGCCCTCCACCAAATAATATTAAAAGGTTCCAAGGTACATTTTTTGCTGTTTCCCAATCCATTAATTTCTCATAATTTTTTCCATTTGGAATTAAAAAAAGTGTAACTGATGCAACCATAGCTATTACATGATCAGTTAAATTTTGAAGACCAGGAATATTTTGAAGTATATCTCTTGTTATCCAAGAAAAAGCAGTTAAGCTAAAAATGATTAAGACTCTTTTTTCAGCAACACTCATATCACCAAGGTCGTCATATCTTTTCTTAATTAGATCTATAGCTTCATCATTTGAAGAAAAATTTGTAGAAAAAATAACTTTTGTTAATATAAACCAAGTTATTGGTAGCATCACTATTGCCAGGGGTATTCCAACTAAAAGCCAATTAAAAAAACTGATTTGAATTTGATAGTTTTCTTCAATGAAACTCGCAAAAACTGCATTTGGGGCTGTTCCAATAAGTGTCGTCATTCCACCTATAGTTGCAGCGTAAGCAATTCCGAGCATTAATGCGGTTGCAAAACCATTATTTTTTATTATTTTTCCTTCACTATTATTTTGAGCGATTGTTGCTACGGATATCCCAATTGGAAGTAGCATCAGTGTTGTTGAGGTATTCATCATCCACATTGACAAAAAAGCACTAACCCCCATAAACCCGGCAATTAATGTAGAGCCATCTTTACCGGAGTATCTTAAAATGCCTAAAGCTATCCTCTCATGAAGATTTGCCCTTTGAATACTAAGGGCTAGAATAAAACCACCTAAGAATAAGAAAATATTTTTATTAGAAAATGGTAAAGCAGCTTCTGAAAAAGACGATACACCAAATAATGGAAAAAAGATTAATGGAAGTAAAGCTGTTATAAAAAGCGGTATTGCTTCAGTTGCCCATAATAAAGCCATTAAAATACCTACTGCTGCAACTCTCCATGCTTCAATTGAGAGGCCTTCAGGTTTTGGGTAAAAAAGAATAGTAAAGAAAATTGTTATTGAGAAAATAATTTTCAAATTAATTTGATTTAAATTTATCATATTTAAATTTACGACCTAAATTTATATTGCAGAATACTTTTAATTAATATTAGCTTGTGTGATATTAAATACAAACTTTTTATATTTGTTAGGGGAAGATCGTTATGGGAAATTTATTAATAAACAAAATGCTGAAATTAAAGACTAGACCAAAAGGTGCAGTAGGCACTGATAATTTTGAACTATCAGAGGAAGAAGTTCCTGAGCTAAAAGATGGCCAAATTCTAGTTAAAGTTTTATACCTTTCTTTTGATCCAACTCAGAGAGGTTGGCTTAATGATGTTAAATCGTATGTTCCACCTGTTAAAATTGGTGAAGTAATGCGGGCAAGTTCAGTTGGTCAAATAATAGAAACCAAAGACGAAAATTTCTCTATTGGTGATTTAGTTATGGGAACTTTTGGTTGGCAAGAGTATGCCGCAGTTGATAGTTCCTCTGGTTTGCTACCAATTCAAAAATTACCTGCAGGTATTCCTCCAACATCTGCTTTAAGTATATATGGAATTACTGGTTTAACAGCTTTTTTTGGTATGATTGACATAGGGCAACCAAAAGAAGGTGACACGGTTTTAGTTTCTGGTGCTGCGGGGGCAACTGGATCTGTTGCAGGTCAGATAGCAAAAATTCACGGGGCCAAAAGTGTTATTGGAATTGCTGGTGGAGCTGAAAAATGTGATTGGGTTGTAAAAGAAGCTGGATTTGACTCATGTATTGACTATAAGAACGATGACGTTTCTTCAAGTTTATTGGAATTAGCTCCAAAAGGTATCGATGTATACTTTGATAATGTTGGTGGAAATATATTAGAGATTGCTCTCTCGCAAATTGCTCAAAACGCAAGAATTGTAATGTGCGGAGGTATTTCTTCTGGATATACTACTGAAGCACTTCCTCCAGGGCCATCAAACTTAACAAATCTTATTATTCAACGAGGAAAAATGGAAGGCTTTATAGTTTTAGACTTTGCTAAAAGATTTGGAGAAGCGATGATAAAATTAGGTACTTGGGTTTCTGAAGGTAAAATTGTATACCAAGAAGATATTGCTGAGGGTTTAGAGAACTGTCCAGCTACACTTGCTCGATTGTTTGAGGGTAAAAATTTTGGAAAGCAACTTTTAAAAGTAGGCGATCCTCAATAATAAGTTATTAACAGAACTAAGTTAATTAGCGTATTCGATATATGTAGGTTCGTTTAAACCTAATTCTTCTTTGGTTAAAATGAGAATATTATATTCATTTCTTATGTCAGTAATTTTCTTTGAAAAATTACTTTCATTTACAACCCATGGCCATTTTTTTGTCATTAACTTTATTTTTTTTCTGGCTAATAGCTTTTGTTGTCTAACTTCAAAAATTTTTTTTATTAATCCAATAAAGCCGAATTGTTTGAAAAGAGTTGCGTATAGTTTTCCTAGTTCGCCATCTCCACCAAAATAATATTTTGCAAAATCTATCCAAGGAATACCATCTGTTGCATTTAAAGCATAAGTATCAAGTATACTCTCTTCTTCAATGGATAATCCAAGACCAAATATAACATGTTGACAATCATGACCGCGAATGAATGTATCAAGGCCAACCCCATTTCCAGTTAAAAGTTGTTCCTTTCCAATTTCATTATAATAAATTTCTAAACCTTCTTGTAGGCTTAGTTCGCAATTTTGATATTGATACTCTAGTAATCTCATTTTATTAAATTATCATTTAATTTTTTTGTTATAAAGCTATAAATTTTTAACAAAAACTTTATTATTAATAAATGGTGGTAATTGTAATTTAGTAAAATGAAAATAATAAATAAACTATTGAACTTTTTCTCAAAAAAAACAATCAGTGCTTCAATAAGAAATAAACTTATGATGGACTGGTCAGATGAGAGAAAATTTTTTAATGAAAGAAAAAGAAAAGAGTTTTTAAGGGCCTCTGAAAAAAGACCACATGTTGTTTATTATTTTCATTCTTTATCTGACCCTTATTCACATTTGACCGTCCAAGTTTTGGAGGATTTTATAAAAAAATACAAAATTGAATTAGAAATTTATTTTGTATCAGACCCTAATGATGTTTTTACTCCAGAAAAAAAAATGTTCAATGTTCATTGTTTAAAAGATGCAATTGAGGTCGCTCAATCAAGAAATTTACAATTTAAGAATAAAAAATATCCTCTAAATGAAGACTTTGAGATTCCTTACAAAATATTGAATTATTATTCTCAAAAAAAAATAAACCAAATTGAATTTATAAAAATTTTAAAGAAAATATCGTCTTTTTTATGGCTTAATGATAATGCCAAGATAGAAGATATGTTGTCCTCTATTGATCTGAATGAGCTTAGTGAATTTAAAAATAAAAAAAATCTTCTTTTAGAAGTAGGAAATAAAAAATTATCGGATTTAGGATATTATTTTGGTTCTTCTTTTCACTATGAGGGTGAAAATTACTGGGGTGTTGATAGACTTAATCATTTAGAAGAGAGATTGATTGAATTAAATTTGGATAAAAATAAATCAAAATCTTTCATCATTAATGATCCAAAAATTAGTAGTGATCTAGATAGTTTTAGAAATCAAAATAGGAAAGTTAGACTGGAATTTTTTCCTTCATTAAATAGCCCATATACATATATAAGTTTTAAAAGAATTAGGTATTTATTTGAAAATTACCCTATTGAATTTCAGGTAAGGCCAGTTTTACCAATGCTCATGAGGAATATGAAAATTCCACCAATAAAAGCAAAGTATATTTTATCCGACGCAGCAAGAGAAGGGCGTAAGCATGGGGTAATTATAAAAAAAATATATTCACCTATTGGTAGCCCTGCAGAAAAAGCTTACTCTCTTTTCCCCGCTATAAATGACCATGGGTTCGGTTTTGATTATTTAGAGAAATTAATGCAATCTTCATTTTATTATGGAACTAACATTGGAGAAGATAATTATCTTAAAAAAATTATCTCTGACTTTGGGCTTAGTTGGTCAGAAATAAAAAAGTTATCAAAAAATTATAACTGGAAAGAATTATTAAATCAAAATCTACTGGATATGTACAGAGGAGGCTGCTGGGGTGTTCCAACAATAAAATTAGTAAATTTAAATGGAGAAAATGAATATTTTCAGTGGGGTCAGGATAGAATTTACTTAATAGAGAGAGAATTAGTAAATAGGCTTTTTTCTAACCACCAGTAACAGACATATGGCGTGATATATAAGGTTTTTGATTTCTTTCTGATATTTGAAAATCGTGTGATTTTGGTTTATTTTTCATTGCTATATCTATGGAAGAATTTAATTCAGAAATGTCGCCAGATCTAATTATTTCCCTAAAATTAATATTTTTATTCTGCCCAAGGCACATATAAAGTTTGCCTGTACTAGTTAGCCTAATCCTATTGCAGTTTGCACAAAAATTATTACTAAGAGGAGAAATAAAACCAATTAAATTATTTGTTTGCTTAGTTTTTTTGTATAGGGAAGGTCCAGCAGTTTTGAAATCTATATTTTCAAGTGAGTATTTCGTTTCTATAATTTTTTGAACATCTGCTAATGAAACATATTGATCTATTCTATCTTGATCAGTGAGGCCCATAGGCATAGTTTCAATTAAGCTAATATCAAAATCATTTTTATGAGCCCATTCAATAATTTTATTAATTTCATTCAAATTTTTATTTTTAATAACTACAGTGTTAATTTTAATTTTAAGTCCTGCATCTTTTGCAGTCATTAATCCATCAATAACATTATTAAGATCATCTCTTCTTGTTATTTGATAAAATTTATCTTTTAAAAGAGTATCTAGGGAGACATTAATTCTTCTAACCCCTGCTTCATAGAGCCGATTTGACATTTTTTTTAATAAGCTGCCATTTGTTGTAAGGGTTATTTCTTTTAATTCGCCTGATATTATAAATCGCGAGAGGTTAGTAATAAAATCAATTAACCCTCTCCTAACAAGAGGCTCACCTCCACTTAATCTTATTTTTCTTATACCTCTTGATACAAACAATGCGCAAAGATAATCCATTTCTTCAAAACTTAGAAGATCCTTTTTAGGCAAGAATTTCATTTTTTCAGGCATACAATAGGTGCATCGATAATTACATCTATCGGTAACAGATATTCTTAAATAATCTATTTTTCTACCAAAGCTATCTCTAAGTTCGTTAATTTCTTTGGGTTTATCTAAAAGAATTTTATTCATCACTGATATTAACATATGTGATAAACTTTTAATGTTTTTTTTATATTAATTTCAAAAAATTAATATTTTTTTGTAAGTTGATATTGGAACCATATAATAAATAATAAATTAACGGGTAATGAAAAAAAGAATAATTCAGGCTGTGTATTAATTAATGAGACAATTCCAATAAATAAGAAAATTGCTCCAAAGATACATGATGATAATTTTAATATTTCGTTCATAGTAAAAATTTTTTCAATAAATAATATTCCTATAAAGCAAAAAACATGCCATATTATTTAAAATATTTTTTATTAATAATATAATGGCAAAAATATCTCAAATACCAGGTTTAAAATTATCGCAAAATATTGCTTTAACACCTCAACTAATTCAAGCTATAAAATTATTTGAGCTAAATAATATTGAGCTTGAGGATTATATAAACAAAGAAATAATTGATAATCCTTTTCTTGAAAAAGATGACGAAGTAAATGAAGAGGACCTTGAGGAAAATTTCTTTGCTGAAAATCAAACAAATCAAATTTCTATTGAAGATGAGATTCAAATCTCAAATAAAGAAAGTCCAATAGATGATGAGACAAATATTTTTGATGTTAACTACAATAGTGAAAATTCTGAAATAACAAATTTTTTAGAAGAGACATTGAGCTTTAAAAAGTCACTTAATGAAAATTTAATTGATCAAGTAAATTTAAATTTTAGAGACGATTTAGATAAAAAAGTCGCTTTCTTATTAATAGAGAAATTAGAAAATAACGGTTACTTGAAAATATCAATTACAGAATTTTCTTCTGACATTAATATTTCTGAAGATATTATATATAAAGTACTTTCAAAATTAAAAAAATTTGAACCTGTTGGAATATTTTCTCAGTCACTTGAAGAATGTATTTTGTCTCAACTTGAAGAGATGCAAATGACAAATAAGTCTATAGTAAAGTTAGTTAATAACTTAGAAATTTTAGCAACAGGAAATATTAAAAAATTATCTAAAATATGTGAAACAGATGAAAATCAAATATTTAAAATGCTAAAGATTATAAGAAGATGTAACCCAAGACCTTTGACACTTTATGATGAACATATTGACGATATTAAAGAGCCGGATGTAATAGTAAAAAAATATAAATCAAAGTGGGTTGTTGAATTAAATGAAAATACCCTGCCAAGGGTATTGGTAAATACTGGATATTATGAGGAACTTGCATCTAAAAATCTAAGCAAAGAGGATAAAGATTATTTATCGAGTAGATATGCATCAGGTAAGTGGATTCTAAAAGCCCTAGAGCAAAGAGCCGCGACTATTCTAAGGGTTTCAAGAGAAATAGTTAAACAACAAAATTTATTTTTAGATCAAGGGTTGGCCTACATGAAACCTATGATTTTAAAAGATATTGCTAAGGAACTAAATTTACATGAGAGTACTATCTCAAGAATAACAAATTCTAAAGAGATTGATACACCAAGGGGCGTATATTCATTAAAATTCTTTTTTTCTAAGGCCATTTCCAATGAAGGATCAGAGGATATTTCTTCACAAGTTGTGAAGACAAAAATAAAAGAATTAATTGATAACGAGACATTAAAAACTTTATCAGATATAAAATTAAAAAATTTACTAGTTGATAACGGTATAAAAATTGCAAGAAGAACAATCACAAAATATAGAGAAGAAATGCATATACCTTCATCTTTTGAGCGGAAAAAATTAAAAAGACTTGATATTTAATCACTTAAATTATTGTAATAAATTAATTGTACTTAAATAATTGTAAGTATAAAGCTAACAAGATATGTTCACAGGACAGAGGCTATAAATGAATAAAAATTTTAAACCAAATTCATATGCTGCGTTAGATGCAGAAAATCATTTTCATCCATATTCAAATGCAAGAAGAATTGAAGAACAGGGACCAATGGTCATATCTGAGGGTGAAGGCATATATGTTTGGGGTGATGATGGAAAAAAATATCTTGAGGCTATGGCCGGATTATGGTCTGTTGCTGTTGGCTTTGGTGAACAAAGACTAATTGACGCGGCTACAAAGCAATTTAAAAAACTCCCCTATTACCCATCCTTTTCTCACAAATCTCATCCCGCAGTTGCTCAACTGTCCCATAAATTAGTCGAAATGGTTGGACTTAATATGAGTAGGGTACATTTTACAAACTCAGGCTCAGAGGCAAATGATACTGCTATGAAATTTGTTTGGTACTACAATAATGCCTTAAATAAACCTAAAAAGAAAAAAATCATATCAAGAATTAAGGCTTATCATGGAATAACTATTGCATCAGGGAGTCTTACAGGAATGCCTCTTATGCATAATGATTTTGATTTACCTATTTCTCAAGTTTTACATACAATGTGTCCGCATTATTGGCGAGAAGGTCTAGAAGATGAAACAGAAGAAGAGTTTTCCTCTAGATGTGCGGAAGAGCTTGAAAAGCTTATTCTAGAAGAGGATCCTGAAACAATTGCTGCATTTATAGGTGAGCCCGTAATGGGGGCTGGGGGCTTAATAGTTCCTCCAATTGGTTATTGGGAAAAGATACAAAAAGTTTGCAAAAAATATGATATTTTGATTATTGCAGATGAGGTCATTAATGGATTTGGTAGGACTGGTAAGCCATTTGCATGTGAGCTGTATGGCATAGAACCTGATTTTATTATTTTATCAAAACAAATTACATCATCTTACATGCCTATGGCAGCAGTTTTGATGACCGATAAAATATATCAGGTCATTGCAGATAACACTCAAAAAAATATTATGTTTGGAAGTGGCTTTACTGCTAGCGCTCATCCTGTTGCATGTGCGGTGGCGTTAGAAAATATTCGTGTGATTGAAGAAAATAAATTAATGGATAGAGTTCCTATGTTACAAGACCAATTTCAACAAAGACTTAAAATGCTAGAAGATATAGATATTGTTGGAGAAGCAAGGGGTGTTGGATTGATGGGTGCTGTAGAGGTCGTTCATGACAAATCGCCTGCTAAGCCATTTAATCCTGTAGGAAGTGCAGGGCCAGTAATAGCAGAATGTGGCCATAAAAATGGCTTAATAGTAAGGGCCATTGGAGATACTTTAGCAGTTTGTCCTCCTCTTATTATAACTGAGGAACAGATAGATGAGTTATTTGACAAATTTTCTAAATCACTAATTGATGGATCAAAATTACTTAAAGAAAAATAGATTTAGTTAATTTCTAAAATTATTTTTCCAATATTTTGATTATTTTCCATTATCTCATGAGCTTTGTTTGCATCTTTAATACTTAAAATTTCATGAACGCATGTCCTAATTTCTTTTGTTTTAAAAAAAGGCCAAACATGTTCATGTAGATCGTTCATAATCTCGCCTTTTATAGACGAGCTTCTTGCTCTAATAGTTGATCCAATAATTTTTTGTCTTTTCATTAAAACTGAGCCTAAATTTATTGAAGATTTTGCTCCACCCATAAGTCCAATAATTACTAAACGACCATCAACTGATAATACATTAATATTATCCTCAAAATAATTACCGCCGACTGGATCAAGAATTATATCAACACCATTAGGAGACCATTCCTTTATTTTTTTGAAAGGTTCTTCAGTTCTTAAAGCTCCATCACTGGCTCCAAGTTCAGTACAAAATTTAACTTTTTCCATTGAACCTGCTGTAACAAAAGTCTCACATTCAAAAACCCTACAAAGCTGAATGGCTGCAGTTCCTATTCCGCTTGCACCAGCATGGAGTAGTACTTTTTCGTTTTTTAATAAATTAGCTTCTAAAAAAAGATTTAACCAACAAGTTGCGTATACCTCTGGAAGAGACGAGGCCTCAACTATGCTAATTCCTTCAGGAATAGGTACAGCTTGTACTTCTGGGCATGATACATATTCAGCATATCCACCACCTGCCAAAAGTGCACAAACCTCCTCACCTACCTTTCTATTCTTAACATTTTTACCAATTCTTTCAATTATCCCACTGCACTCAAGTCCCAAAATATTACTTGCTCCAGGGGGAGGAGGGTAAAGACCATTTTTTTGAACAACGTCTGCTCTATTTACTGAAGTTGCTGTAATTTTTATTAAAACTTCATTGTTAGAAATTGATGGTAAGACACTCTCAGACCACTCAAGATCTTTGTTTTCCAAAATATTTATAGCTTTCATCATAACTTTAAATTTTGTTTATTTTCTATTAAGTCATCTATAACTTTTGGCTCAGCAAGTGTAGATGTATCCCCAAGGTCATCATAATCGTTTGCTGCTATTTTTCTTAATATTCTTCTCATAATTTTTCCAGATCGAGTTTTTGGCAAGTTAGGAGAAAATTGAATAAGATCAGGACTAGCAATTGGCCCTATTTCTTTTCTAACCCAATCAACAAGATCCCTTTTTATTTGATTACTTTTTTCTTCACCTGCGATTAGAGTAACATAAGCATAAATGCCTTGACCCTTTATTTCATGAGGAAAGCCAACTACTGCTGCCTCCGCAACTTTTTCATGAGATACTAGAGCACTTTCAACCTCTGCCGTACCCATTCTGTGACCAGATACATTTATTACATCATCAACTCTGCCAGTAATCCAATAATAATCATCTTCATCTCTTTTACATCCGTCACCTGTAAAGTAATAACCGTCATATTGAGAAAAATAAGTCTCTATAAATCTTTTATGGTCACCATAAACAGTTCTCATTTGACCCGGCCAACTTCTTTTTATACACAAATTACCCTCATTAGTTCCTTCTAGCTCATTACCCTCAGCATCTAATAGTACAGGAACAATTCCTGGTATAGGCTTAGAAGCAGATCCTGGCTTTAAGTCTGTAGCTCCTGGCAACGGAGAAATTAGAGTGGCTCCTGTCTCAGTCTGCCACCAAGTATCTACTATAGGGCATTTTTTTTCTCCAACAACATTGTAGTACCATAACCAAGCTTCAGGATTTATAGGTTCACCAACACTACCAAGTAATCTTAGGCTATCTCTTTTGGTAGATTTTACAGGTTTGTCGCCCTCTTTCATTAGTGCCCTAATAGCTGTAGGAGCAGTGTAAAATATATTTACCTGATGTTTATCACATATTTCCCAAAATCTTGATGAATCAGGATAGTTAGGTACACCCTCGAACATTAGAGTGGTCGCTCCATTGCATAAAGGTCCATAGATGATATAAGAGTGCCCTGTTACCCAACCTACATCAGCACTGCACCAATAAATATCCCCAGGTTTGTAATCAAAAATAATTTCATGAGTATAGGATGCATATACTAGGTAGCCACCAGATGTATGAAGAACACCTTTTGGTTTACCAGTAGAGCCGGATGTATAAAGAATAAATAGAGGGTCTTCAGCATCCATAACCTCAGCTTCACAGTTATCGCTCTCATTCATGACTATATCATGATACCAAAGGTCTCTTCCATCAATCATTTCTACGTTTGCATTATTTCGATTTACAACAAATACATTTTTTACATTGGGACACTTTTGAAGAGCTTTGTCTGCATTTACTTTTAAAGGTATTATTTTTCCACCTCTTATTCCCTCATCAGCCGTAATAACATAATGTGAGTCACAATCTAAAATTCTTCCTGCAAGCGCTTCAGGAGAAAAACCACCAAATACAACAGAATGAATTGCTCCAATTCGGCTACATGCAAGCATAGCATAAGCAGCCTCAGGTATCATTGGCATATAAATTGTAATCCTATCACCCTTTTTTACACCATTATTTTTTAGCGCATTTGAAAATTTACAAACTTTTTTGTGGAGTTCTCTGTATGTTATTTTAAGACTTTCTTCTGGGTTATCACCCTCCCAAATTATGGCAATGTCATCTGCTTTTTCACTAAGATGTTTATCAATACAGTTGGTTGAAACATTTAGCTTACCGTCATAATACCAATTAATATCAACATTTTTCTTAGACCATGTAACGTCTTTTATTTTTGAATAGGGTTTTATCCAATCAATTCTTTTTCCAATAGTATCCCAAAATTTTTCATTTTCGTTACTAGCCTTTTGGCACAAATCTTCATAAATTTCTTTCGTAACGTGCGCTGTATTTTTATAACTATCAGGTACGGGAAATATTTTGTCAGAAGTCATTGGATTAACTCTATTTTAATTTTTTTTGTAATAATTTTATTACACCAGAGAAATCAATTCCATCATGACCTAGGGATTGAATTTCCTCATATATTGAAGTTGCATTTGCTCCTAATGGGGTTGATGAGGATGTCATATCAGCTGCTTCTTGTGAAAGTCTTAGATCTTTTAACATTAATGCTGAGGCAAAACCTGGTTTATAATCATTATTAGCTGGGCTAGAAGGAACTGGACCAGGCACAGGACAATAACTAGTCATTGACCAACATTGACCAGACGCTGTCGAAGAGATATCAAAAAATGTTTGAGCATCAAGACCAAGATTCTCTGCTAAATTGAATGCTTCAGCAGTCCCAATCATGGATATTCCTAATAACATATTATTACAAATTTTAGCTGCCTGACCATTTCCTGACAGACCAGCATAAATTACATTCCCTCCCATTATATCAAGAAATTCTTTTGCTTTATCGAATGCACTTTTTTCTCCCCCAACCATAAAAGTCAAGGTTCCTGCTTGAGCGCCACCTACACCACCAGATACAGGCGCATCAACTATATTAAGCCCTTTTGAAATAGCACTTTCAGATACATCTCTTGCAGTTTCTACGTCAATTGTAGAAGAGTCTATTAATAAAATATCATCTGGGGCATTTTCTATTATACCTTCATTGCCTAAATATACTGACTTAACAATTTTTCCTGAAGGTAGCATCGATATTACAACATCTGAAGATTGGATTGATGAATTTATATTTTCTGTAGATTGACCTCCTGCATCAACAAGAATTTTAACCTGATCTTTTGCTAAATCAAATCCTGTAACAGAGTGTCCAGATTTAAGGAGATTTAAAGCCATTGGAAGACCCATGTTTCCTAAACCTATAAATGTAACTTCTGCCATATCTATCTCCTTTAATTGAATTTTAATTCATTTTCGGTTAATGAATGAAAAAATTCATCTACAAAACCATCCTCTACATCTTCTATACTTTTGGGACTCCATGAAGGCTTATTATCTTTATCTATTATTAGCGCTCTTACCCCTTCATAGAAATCATGATCATTCATAACCTTATTGACCATTCTAAATTCCATCTTCATGCAATCTTCAAAACTATTCTTTCTTCCTAATTGGAGACTTCTTAGCGCTACCTTAAGTGATGTTGGTGATTTGGTTCCAATTATAGATAGTATTTTTGTTGCTAGGTCAGAGTTATTATTTTTTAAATTATCAATTATTTCTTCAATCGTATTACCTTTAAAATTTTTAAGAGAGAAATCACTTATCATTTCAAATTCTGATTCTTCATCAGGGCTAGAGGAGTAACTAGTAATTATATCACCTGGATCTCTTTCACCCTTTGAAAGATCATTAATTATACTAGAAAAATTTTCAGATTTAACAAAATTTGTTGCTGTTTGTAAAAAAATAGCATCCGCAGCTTTTATTCTACTCCCAGTAAGAGCAAGATAAGTTCCTGCTTCATATTTTAGTCTCGATAAAAAAAATGAACCACCAACATCAGGAAATAATCCAATACCAGTTTCTGGCATTGCAAAAGAATAGTTTTCTCCGGCAATTCTATGACTTCCATGAACAGAAAGCCCAACACCACCTCCCATCACAATACCATTTACTAGTGAAATATATGGTTTTGGATAACGTTTTATATATTGGTTTAGAGTGTACTCTTCCCTATAAAAACCTATAGCTTCATCTTCATTATTTTTACCCCAATCATGTAAAGCTCTAATGTCACCACCTGCACAGAAAGCTTTCTCTCCTTGCGCCTTGATAAGAACATATTTTATAGATGAGTCATTTTCCCATTCTTTCAGTTTTGGATGAATTTTTCTTACCATGGACAAGGTAAGTGCATTTAAAGCCTTTGGCCTATTTAAAGTAATAAGTCCAAGAGATTCTTTGACTTCAAAGAAAACCTCTTCATCTATCATCTGTTTTCCTTAAGTATTTCTCTCGAAATAATAACATTCATTATTTCATTAGTACCTTCAAGAATTTGATGAACCCTAACATCCCTTAAATTTCTCTCTAAGGGATAATCTTTTAGGTATCCATAGCCGCCATGAATTTGTAAGGCTTCGTTAACAATATTAAAACATTTATCTGTTACAAAACGTTTTGCCATTGCAGCAGCTTTTGTTTTATCTGTTGTATTTTGGTCAACTTTACCTGCCGCATCTCTAAGCATCAAACGAGATGCTTCAAGTTCGGTTGCCATATCAGCAAGTTTAAATTGTATAGATTGAAAATCTTGTATTTTTTTACCAAATTGCTCTCTATCTCCAGCATATTCAACTGCCTTTTCAAAAGCAGATTGTGCAGTTCCTAGAGAACATGCAGCAATATTAAGTCTTCCACCATCTAAACCTTTCATTGCAATTTTGAAACCATCACCTTCACTACCTATTATATTTTTAACTGGAACCTTACAGTCTTCAAAAATTACTTGTGCAGTAGGTTGAGAGTTCCAACCCATTTTTTTTTCTTGAGCTCCAAAAGATAGTCCAGGACTGTCTTTCTCAATTAAAAGAGTTGAAATACCAGAGGCACTATCATCCCCTGTTCTTACCATAGTTACATATACATCTGAATAACCACCACCAGAGATAAATGATTTAGTTCCATTAACTATATAATAATCCCCATCCTTTTTTGCTTTTGTCTTGAGGTTACTTGCATCAGAACCTGCTCCTGCCTCAGTTAAACAGTAAGAGGCAATTTTGTTCATCGAACAGAGATCAGGAACAAATCTTTCTTTTAGTTCATTTGATCCAAAACTATCAATCATCCAATTAGCCATATTGTGTATTGATAAAAAGGCTGATGTTGAGGTACATCCTTGACTAAGGGCTTCAAAGATTAAACTTGCATCTAATCGTGATAAACCTGATCCACCTAAATTAGGATCAACATAAATACCTCCAAACCCAAGAGAGGCTAATTCTTTTAATGTTTCTACTGGAAAGATTTTATCTTCATCCCACTTTTCAGCATTTGGGGCCATCTTTTTTAAAGCAAAATCTTTTGCTAAATCATAAAAGGCAGTTTGTTCTTCTGATAGATGCATAATTTTTCTAATAGCTAATTTTTTTAACTATACCTAACTTTCTATAATAATATTAACTTATTTTATTCATTACATCACCAAAGAGTTCTTCATCAGACATTAACTCTTTAGTTTTACTTAAAGGTTTAGAAACCCAAGTTTCATTTATTAGATCCCGCCAAGAAATATTATTATTTGTTCCGTTTCCTCCCCAAGATCCACACCCTAAAGAAAATGTTTGTCTCATTCCATTCCATAGGTTTCCGCTATTAGAAGCTGCTTGAGGTTGATTGACCATAACTCTTGAAGTTTTTGTACTATTGGCTAGTTTCATAATATTTTCATCATTATTTGAATAAATCCCACAAGAATGCCCTTGCCCTTGATATGCCTGGATATTATTAGTTAATTCTATAGCATGATCAATATTGTCTGCTTTATATAAAGCCATAATGACTGATAATTTTTCTCCAGAGAAAGGAAAATCTTTCCCCCAACCAGTTTCTGGAACAATATAGAAACCTGTTTCTTCAGGTATTTCAATATTTGCCATTTCTGCAATTTTTTGAGCAGGTTGAGCAACAATTGCAGTATTTAAATGACCTTCTTCATCCCATAAGATTTTTTTAAGTTTCTCTTTTTGGTCCTCAGAAACTAAAAAACCACCTTTTTCTTTTAGCTTTGAAATCATCTCATCATAAATTGGTTCAACCAGTATAACAGAATTATCGGAAGAACATGAGGCTGCTAGATCAAGAGTTTTAGATATTCTAATCTTTTCAGCTGCATCATCGAGATCAGCTGTATCATCAACAGTTATTACTGCATTACCAACTCCAACCCCAAGAGCTGGTGTACCACTAGAGTAAGCTGCATTAACCATCGCACCTCCTCCAGTAGCTAGAACTCTATCGCATTGGGCCATCAATTCATTTGTAAGTTCAAGGCTAGGTATTTCAATTGCTTGCACTAAATCTGCGGGGCCTCCACATTTTTCAATAGCATCACGCATGAGATCACAAATCATTTTATTAGTTAATTTTGCTCTAGGATGTGGTGCAACAATTATTGAATTTCTTCCCTTTATTGCATGAATTGATTTTATAACTGGAGTTGCCTCTGGATTTGTTGAGGGAGATAACGCGCCTATAACACCCATTGGTTTGGCAATTTTTACAATTGCTCTTTCTAAATCTTCTTCAAGAATACCAACAGATTTATCATTTATGATATCCATTAAAGTAGCTCGAGTCTTTCTCTGAATTTTTAAGAATTTACCATCATAATTTCCAAGCTGTGTCTCATCAACTGTGAATTGAGCAATCTTCTCTGCTATACCAGGTTTTGCAACTGACCAAACCATTGCTTTAATAAGCTCGTCGACTTGGTCTTGTGTATAATTTTCTATTTGTTTTTGAGCTTCTCTGGAACGCTCAATTAAAACTTCAATTTCTTCTTTTGCAGACATCTAAGGTACCCCTTAATTAATAATAATTACCATTTTTAAAAATAGTTAATATATCAATTATTTAATATATACATTAAAAATTACTAAAATATTTCTTATTTGAAATAGCAAATGAATAATATTCTGTCGAGAAATTTTACTTATTCAAGTAATTTTTTCTATTGGAAGACCTTCAGATATCCAATCTGAAATACTACCAAGATTGCTAATGTCCATGAATCCAATATCTTTAAGGGCTTTTCCTGCAAGTGCTGCTCTTGCTCCAGCTGCACAATAAAGAATTATTTTTTTATCTTTAGTAAAACCTTCAACACCATTTGGATTGGTTTCTTTATTTTGAAACTCTATTAGACCTCTAGGAATATGAATTGAATTTTTTATTTTTCCAGTTTGAGCTAATTCATTTATTTCTCTTGTATCTATGATTAAAGCCCCTTGTTCTTGTTCTTTTTTAGCTTCTTTTGGTGTAATGGTTGGAATTTCTTTATAGGCTTCTTGAATTATTTCTTGGATTGTCTTCATAATTAAAACCTCATTATTTAATTTTATATCTTATCGGAAGTGACTTTAGACCAGAGACAAAACTTGCTTTTACCCAAGAAGGTTCTCCATTTAATTCTATCTTATCAATTCTTTTGAAAAGTTCATTATATAAAATTTCCATTTCCATTTTTGCTAAATGTTTTCCCAAGCACAAATGAGCACCATAACCAAAAGATAGGTGTTTATTAGGAAATCTATCAACTTTAAATTTAAATGGATCTTTAAAAACTTTTTCATCTCTATTTCCAGAGGGATATACCAACATTATTGAATCATCTTTTTTAATATCTTTATTACCTATAATGCAATCGTCAGTAGCAGTCCTAAAAAAATTTTTCACAGGAGTAACCCATCTGATTGTTTCATCAATAGCCATCGGCATGAGGGAAGGATCATCTTTAAGTTTTTTAAATTCATTTGGATTTTCTATTAACGCAAGAATACCTCCGGCTGTTGAAGAGGATGTTGTATCATGCCCAGCTGTTGCGATAATTGTATAATAAGACATGGCTTCCAAATGACCAATTGGTTTTCCATCATAATTAGCATTTGCAATAACTGTTGCAACATCGTCAGTTGGATTTTTTCTTCTATCTTCTGTTAAGGTAGTAAAGTAGTTAAAAAAATCAGCAATTACATTACTATCCAAAGATTCCTCTTCGGATCGCTTCATGTCTTCATCAGCTCCTCCAAAAAGTTGTTGTGTAAGTTTAAGCATTAAACTTTCATCTTCAGGCGGTACACCAAGAATAGTCATAATTACTCTCAGTGGGTAAAGCGATGCTATATCCTTGACAAAATCACACTCTGGACCATTTTCAAGCATTTTATCAACATAACTTATAGCTAAATTCTCAATTTCTTTTTTTAGTTTGATTAAATTTGGTGGCGAAAACCACGATTGGGTCATAGACCTATAAATCTTATGATCTGGATTATCCATATGCACTAAGGTTCTAACCAATAGATGACTTCCTCCAGTAAACTCCTTAATATAATTTTCTGCCGTTATATCCATCAACGTTGTTCTAGGATGATTTATAAAAAAATCATTCTTTAATTCAATTTCTGAAATATCTGAATGCTTTGTTACTGCCCAGAAAGGGGTATAATTTTCTGGCTCTAGCCAACAAACTGGATCATTTTTTCGCATTGAGGTAAGAATAGAATGAAGTTCGGCTTCATTTGTATAGGTCTCGGGATATGCAATTCTTTCATAGCCGTTAGTTTTCATTTACAAACCTTTTTAATAATTATTTTAATCTTCTCTTAGTTCTTGATCAAGTCGAGATTTTATTTATTTGTCTTCTTGATGTGACTTTTATTTGACTAATATAGTTTCTAATATCGTCACCAATTAAATATAAACACGGTACAAGTATCAATGTAACTGATGAAGACAGTGCCACTCCAAATGATAAAGAGATAACAGCTGGTTTTAAGAAGTTCGCCTGTACAGATGGTTCTAACATCATTGGCATAAGGCCAACAAAAGTAGTAATTGAAGTTATTACTATTGGCCTAAATCGAGTTACTCCTGACTCGACTATGCATTCTAAGATGTGTTTTCCACTACTTTTGAGTCTATTAATATTATCCACTAAAACAAGATTATCATTAACAACCACTCCACAGGCTGCCCCAATTCCCCAATAAGAAATCATTGATAAACCTTTTCCAAAAATAATATGCCCAAGCACCGCTCCCCCAAAACCAAAAGGTAGAGCAGAAAGAATGATTACAGGTAAAAAATAAGACCGAAAAGCAATTGATAAAATTGCAAACATTGCAAAAACTGCAATTATTATTAAGTATCTAATTTCTGCAAAAAATTCATCCTCCCCTTCTGATTCTCCACCAAGTCTCCAAGAAGCACCAGGGAATCTTGTTTTCCAACCTGGTAAATAATCTTCTTTGAGCTCTGTTAAAATTTGTGTTTTAAAATCACCTCTAATTTGCGTACTTACACCTGCACTTATTAAACCATCAATTCTCTCTATTTTTTTTACGCCTGGCGATTGTTTTATTGATGCCACTGATAAGAATGGAACCTCTCTTCCATCAGGTGTTCTTATTCTAAATTTTGAAAGACTCTCAAAAGAACGTCTTAGTTTTTTGGGGTAATGAACCATAACTTTAACATCCTCACCATTTCTTGGTAATCTTTGGACTTCTTCGCCGTAATAGGCCTGTCTAAGTTGTCTAGATATTTCACCCAATGTTAAACCTAATTTTTTAGCATTAGGTTTTGCCGAAATCTGTATTTCTGTAAATGAGCTATTTAGGCTATTTCTAACATCGTATGTAGCTGAGTAAGATCTTAGGTTATTTATAAAATCGTTTAAAGCTGGGATTAAATCCTCAGATTTAGTTGCGGTTATATTAAAGTTTATATCAGCATCAGTTGGATTACGACCAATATCTTTTGATACATCTAAACCTTCAGCATCAGGAATATCTCCTATTTTATCTCTTAAAATTTCAGAAATCTCTGTCGCAGAAGCCTTTCTTTCGCTTGGAGGATAGAGATTAAAATACCCTCGAACTGATGTACCTCTTGCATTAATATATGTATTTTCGATAGTATTATCTTTACCTTGATAAAAGCTTTCTGTCTCTTTACCAGCATTTTCAATAATTTTTGATACTTCAATAGTTCTCTCAAAAGGCGAACCATCAGGAAGCTTAACACTTACTAAAATTTCATCATCCTCAATTTTTGGCAGAAAAGATTTACTAATCCATGACGATCCAGAAAATGTGAAGATAATTATTAAAAAACTCACAAAAAAAGAAAGAGTTAAATATCTCCGCTTTAAAGAGGATATTAAGATTGGCATATATTTTATTTTACCAAAATTTACTAAACTTTGAGCAAGTCTTTGTTGAAATTTAGAAAATTTTGAAAGAGAATTTTGTGGTTTTAAATTAGATAGGTGAGAGGGTAGAATACAAAATGCCTCAATTAAAGAAAATGATAAGGCAAGCAAAACAATAACAGAAATATTTCTTACGAACTGAACTTGCCAACCTGATAGGAATAGCCAGGGAAGAAAGGCTATCATTGAAGTTATAACTGCAAAAAAAACTGGCTTTGATACTAAATAAGCCCCCATAATAGCAGCGTCGGCACCTTCTCTACCCTTTTCATTTTCTGAATGTATATTTTCTCCAACTATGATTGCATCATCAACAACAATTCCAATTACCAAAAGAAATGCAAATAAAGAAATAACATTTAATGAAACATCATTGTTGGGTAGAAAAATAAATGTTCCTGCAAAAGCTGTTAAAATACCAACTGCACACCAAAATGCCACTATTGGCCTTAAAAACATCATGAGAACAATAAATACTAAAAATAATCCTCCAAAAGCACTTTTTGAAATCAAAGACATTCTGTCTTTGTAAAGTTCTGAGGTATCTGACCATAAAGACAAATTTATTCCTTCTTTCATATTCTTTTGGGCAATTGGAAGCCAGTCATAAACAGCCTGAGAAGTTTTTACAACATTCATATTATCTGTTGATAATACTTGAACAAGAATTGCTAAATTACCATTCAAGGATGCTCTTAGATTTTGGTCTTCAAAGCCATCAACAACCTTTGCTATATCTGAAACTTTTAATTTTCCACCATCAGAAGTTTGACGAATTATAATTTTGTCAAAGTCTTTTTTAGTGTCTGCCAAATTACGGGTGGTAAGTTGAATGGTTCCATTTTCACCTTTAATACTTCCTAAGGAGGTATTGATGGATGATTTTCTGATAGCATTTGCGACTTGATCGAAAGTTACATTATACCTTCGCATTGCATTTTCTGAAAGTTCGATTGATATTTCTTCTCGTCTACTTCCCTGCACCTCAACAATATCAACATGGTTTAATAATGACAGCTCATCTCTAATTTTTTCAGCAGCTCTAGTTAATTCTTTTTCAGATGTATTCCCATGAATGGCAAGAGATACAAGAGGAATTCTAAAAGATTCGTCTGAGACTCTTGGAGGAAAAACATCTTCAGGAATAGATTGAATAGAATCAACTTTCCTTTTTATATCCTGAATAAGTTGATCAATGGCAAATCCTGAATTAGCCTCTACTTGAACTGAACCTAAATTTTCTCTTGCTGTTGATGTTATTTTTTTTATATTATCTAAATCTGTTAGAGACTCTTCAACTCTTACAAGTATTTGATCTTCAATTTCTTTTGGGGATGCTCCAGGCCAACTATATTTAATGGAAACAACCGGAGCTGTTATTACTGGGAAAACCTCTTTTTCAACCCTAAAAAAGTTCAAAATTCCTATAACAATAATACTAAACATTAAAAGATTAGCTGCTTTAGAATTTCTTACCCACCATGAAATAATTTTTAACATTCAAATTACTCTTTAATATTTTTTTCTAACAGAATTGGTTTAAGAGACATTCCTATCTTTGCATTATTCAAAGGAGAAACAACTACTCTTTCTCCCTCTATAATGTCACCCTTAATAATAACATAATCATTTTCTGTTCCAAGGACTTCAACCTCTCTAATTTCTAAATTATCATTTTTATTAATTATGTATATTTTAGAATTATCATTTAATGCAGAATTAGGAACTAAAAAACCATCCTCTATAAGCTTACCTTCAATTATTGCATCTACAAACATTCCTATAGCAAGAGGAGGGGATTGTTGGTAAGGATTAATGACCTCTGCATAAACATAAACTAATCTTGTGGGAGGGTCTATAGACCCAGCAGTTCTAACAATCCTTCCCTCCCATTTAAAAGTTTTATTAGAAACTGACGAAAAAAAAGTAACTTTAGGACCACTAAATAATTTCTCCTCTTCATATGCTAACGGTAAACCAAGGTAAGATAATTCAATATCTGTTAAAGGCAGCGCTATTAGAACTTCTTCTGTAGAAAAGGCTGTAGCAAGAATACTACCCGCTCCCACAAACTGACCAACGCCAGTTCTCTTTTCGCGAATAATTCCTTGAAATGGCAGTTTTACAATAGTTCTCTCTAAATTAATTTTTGCTTTTTCTAAATCAGCCAGTGCTGCTTTCTTAGTTGCTTTGGCCTCATTAAGTTGGGGTATTCTTAATGTAAGAGGGCTCGCTTCACCAAGACCCAATTCTTCCCAATCATTTTTAGCTAATTCACTTTCAGCGATTTCTCTATCTAATAGCTTGCTAGCTTGAGCTACTCTTGATTCAGCTGAAATAACTGCTAGCTTATAATCCCTATCATCTATCCAAACCAGAGGTGAGTCTGCTTTAATTATACCTCCATCAACAAATTCATCAGCTGTTTGAACAATTTGTCCAGAGACTTGTGAAATTAGATTGATCTCATTTAAAGGTTTAACCTCACCATTTGTCAAAATTTTAAGTACTATATTTTTTTTTGTAACAACTTCATAAAATACTGGCGTAGGTTTTGGTAATTCAATTCCTTTTTGCGGTTTAGGGCTAGATATAGAAATAATGAATGAAAAAAATAAGCCAATACTAATTATAAAAACTGGCGCTATTCTTGACCCTAAAACATATTGAATAATTTTTTTCATTCTTCATCATTTCCGTATACTGGTGTAGCAATAGCCATATACATTTTTATTCTATTTGTAAGCCTCAATCTTTTCGCATTGATAAGCAAACTTTCAGAATTAAGTCGTCTTGATTGAGCGTCAAGTAATTCAAAAATTGTACTCAAACCTCTGTTATATTGATCTAAGGTTAATTCTTCAGCAGCTTTAGACTCTTCAAATGCTTTATTAATTGCTATTTCTCTCTTTGTTAAGGTTTCTTCGGCAGCAATAGAATCTTCTGCTTCCTGTGCAGCTTCAAGTAGTGCCTGAGCATAAGACTCAAGGATTGATTCCATCTGTGCTTTTTTAATTCTTGAATTGGCAATTCTATTGCCGCCTTGAAAAATACTTTGCGTAATTGATCCTATTATTGAGCCTGCTAATCTATCTGGTTCAAGTGCATCAGTCCAATTATCTTCAAGAGTACTCCATTGAGCGCTTAAGGACAAACTAGGCAAGAATGCAAGCCTTGTTGAGGTTAATTGTAATCCAGCTGATTCAAGTTGAGCTTCAAGAGATCTTATATCTGGTCTTAGAGGTAATCTTGTCGAAGGACTTCCTATATCCGGATTTGGGGGAATTATTGGCAAGCCACCAGGTACAATAGTTGCCTCAGGATAACGACCTATTATTACTTCGAGAATTCTTGCGGTTTCATTTAAGGTTTGCCGCTTGTTAATTAGGTCAGCCCTAGTTGATTCAAGCTCAGATCTTGCAAGTCTTAAATCTCTGCTTTGAGCTATTCCTTTTCTATATCTATTTTCAACTTTTTTTAGTGTACTAATTCTTGTTTCAAGATTTCTTTCAGATAAATCCTTTTGGAGCTTTGCTTCCGAAAAAAGATACCATGATTGAGCAGTTAATCCAGCGATTGATAATTTTGCAAATTCTAAATCAGCTGCAACTGACTCAAGGTCCCTAAAAGATGATCTTGATTGTGTAGATAGTTTACCCCAAATATCAATTTCCCAGTTTAATTGAACGCCTAAGCTATCCTTGTAATCATAGAGCCTTTGAGGGCTATTATTATTTTCAATTATTAATGAAGATTGCCTTCTTGATAAGCTCGAACCAATTGTTGGAAGTAATGGAGCAATTGAAGCTCTTGAAGTTGCCCTAGCTATTTCCAGTCTATTAGAAGCTATTTTTAAATCTTTATTGTTATCTAATGCTTCAGAAATTAACTTTAACAACTCATCATCATTAAATGTTTTTGCCCAGCCATCAATTTCTTTCATGGATTGGTAGGTTGAAGACCAATCCGAAGGTAATAATGGAAGATTTTTTTCATACTTTTCTTTCGTAGATGAACATGCGGATAATAATAATAGAAAAGCTATTATAGAAAGTTTTTTTGAAAAGAAATTATTCTTTTTTTTATCACTTATTGTCATTAATTAACCTAAGATAGAATCGACTTTATCATAACATTTTTTATTAAAAATTAATGTACTATTAAATTAATTAGTACATTTGATATATTTTTATATAATTATTTATATCAATAGTATGTATTATAAATATATATAAAATAGAAACTTCACTTATTGTTTAGAAGGAAATAAAAATGGTTAAGAATTCAAAAGAAATTGGACCCAATCACTATCGTGAGACTTTTGGGAGATATTTTGATGATTTTCATGTTGGTGATATTTATGACCACAGACCAGGAAAAACTATTACAGAATATGATAATCATCTTTTTACTCTTATGACCTTAAATACACATCCACTTCACTTTGACGCTGAGTACGGTAAAGCTACTGAGTTTGGAAAAAATTTGGTGGTATCTACATACACTCTTTCTCTTTTAATTGGGATGAGTGTTTCAGATTGTAGCCAAAAAGCAATAGCAAATTTAGGAATGGATGATGTTAAGTTTCCTTCTCCCGTATTTTATGGAGATACAATTTATGGCTCATCAGAGGTTTTAGAAAAAAGGGAATCTAAGTCAAGGAAGGGTCAGGGTATTGTTAAGATCAAAACCACTGGAACGAACCAAGATAATAAAATTATTTGTACTTTTTACAGGCAAATTTTAATACCATCAAGGGGTAATGCAGTAGAAGATAAGGTTGATCAATATTAAACATATTTAATTTGGATAAATACTTCTAATAAATGCAATGACTGCATCAGAAGCAGTATTTTTTAAAAAAAGGAAATAAAAATATGGATTCATTATTTAGTTTAGAGGGAAAATTAGCTCTAGTAACAGGTGGCGGTAGTGGACTTGGTGCTTCAATAGCGACTACTTTATCAAATTCAGGAGCAAAAGTTGCATTGGCCGCAAGAAGAAAAGAAAAACTTGAGGAAACAAAAAAGTTAATAATAGAAAAAGGTGGTAAAGCAGAAACTTATAATTTGGATGTTTCAGATGAAGGTAATATTCAATCATGTTTAAAATCTATCAAAGAAGATATGGGAGAAATTGACATACTAATTAATAATGCCGGTACGACTACGGTTGGTTCAATTGATGGAACAAGTTCTGAGGAATGGAATTCAGTTATAAATACAAATTTAAGGGGGCCTTGGCTTTTAGCTAAAGAATGGGTCACTGATAAAAGAAAAAATAATATAAAAGGAGGAAATATTCTTAATATTTCGTCAATTTGCGGTGAAGCACCTCAAAAAGGAAATGGCGTTTATTGTGTTTCGAAAGCTGGTTTATCTCATTTAACAAGGCAAATGGCTTTAGAATGGGCAAAATATTCTATTAGGGTTAATGCGTTAGCACCTGGTTATATGCGTTCAGATATAAATAAAGATTTTATAGACTCTGATTTAAGCAATGATATGATTAACAGAATTCCAATGAGAAGAGTGGGGGATTTTAATGAAATGGATGGCCCTCTTCTTCTTTTGGTAAGCGAGGCTGGATCTTACATTACTGGTTCAACTATCATAGCTGATGGTGGACATCTACTAAGAGAAATTTAAAATGGTTAAAAATATTGATTTTTACTTTGATTTTGGAAGCCCTACTGCATATTTAGCTTTTACTCAATTACAATTAATTGAAAAAAGAAGTGGGGCAAATTTAGTTTTTCACCCTATTTTGCTGGGAGGGATTTTTAAAGCTACTGGCAATAGCCCCCCAGCGGCAATACCTGCAAAAGGTAAATATATGATGAGAGACCTTCAAAGATATGCAGAAAAGTATCAAGTTCCTTATGAAAGAAATCCTTTTTTTCCAATTAATACATTATCTCTAATGAGAGGTGCAGTTTCATATCAAAATAATGGAGATTTTGAAAGATATGTGAATGTCATATTTCACAATATGTGGGTTGAGCCTAAAAATTTGAATGATGAAGATGTTCTGAAAAAAATGCTTATTGAAAATAATTTTGAATATAATGATTTTTTAAAAAGAACATCAGATCAAAAAACAAAAGATCAATTAATTTCCAATACAGAAAAAGTTGTTCAAAAAGGAGCATTTGGTGCTCCAACTATATTCATAGGCGAAGAAATGTTTTTTGGTCAAGATAGAATGGATTTCATTGAAGAATACATAAATTATTGATTTATTTACCTTAATTGGTAGTAAAGATTTTTCATTAAAAAAAAATTAAAAAAAATTAAAACTTTTTAGAAGTTGGTATCGATATTGCTTTTAATACATGCGATTTCGCAATTAACAATTTGGAGGTTTAAATGATTTTTAAAAAAACAACTAACGGAATTAAGAAGTTTCTTATCGCAGGTTTACTGAGTTTATCTGTGTCTGGTATCGCTTCTGCTGCCGTTGAATGGAATACAGCTGTGACAAGTGAGTACATTTGGCGTGGAATGTCACAAGGTAAAGGTGCTGCTGTTTCTGGTGGTATTGACATTTCAGGAGATTCAGGATTTTCAGCTGGTACATGGGTATCTAATGTAGATTTTGGTGATAATGCTACTTATGAGCTAGATTTGTATGCTGCATACAGTTTTGGCCCTGTTAGCGTAGGATATATATATTATGCCTATCCTGATAATACTGATGAAGGATATGACTTTAGTGAAGTAAATATTTCCGCTGATATTGGTGCTATTTCAATTGGTGCAAATATTTTAGCTGATGCAGATTGGGATATGGATTTTGGTGATGATGTTTATTACACACTAGATACAGGTTTCGCTGCTACAGATGCAATTGGAATCAGTCTTCATCTTGGTTTTTATGATTATGACGCAGCTGATGAAGAGACAGATTATGGTATTTCTATAGACTTTGACTCTGGTTTCTCTTTTGCAATTATTGATAGTAGTAGAGATGATAGCGATCCTTTCTTCGTAATCACATATGCTGTCGGTGGTTAATTAATAACAATAATAATAGGGATATAAACTAATGAAAAATTTATTTAAAAAAATTATGGTTGTTGCGGGGTTTTCATTCCTCGCAATGACTGGAACTGCTAATGCAGAAGTAAGTGCAGAAACCGCTTACGTCTTTAATACATTCTCATTCCTAGTGCATGGCTTTCTTGTAATGCTTATGGCACTTGGTTTCACTTGTCTTGAGGCTGGA
>CENX01076750.1_pt1 | contig 30500 bp, 26 predicted proteins | sample 361321 | NCBI WGS metagenome assembly CENX01 (sample SAMEA2619678, study PRJEB7988) | marine metagenome | isolation source: saline water (ENVO:00002010), including | reverse complement strand
GATTCTGCTATCTCTCCCGCCTCAAAATGTGCTATCAATTCATCACTGATCACAGTTTCTCCCTCTGGCTTTAATATATAGGCTAACGCACCTTGTGCAGGAGCATTGATTTCAATGACGACTTTATCTGTCTCAATGTCAGCAATTAACTCATCTCTAAGGCAAGCCTCACCTGGTTTCTTATACCAGGTAGCAATAGTTCCATCTGTTACTGACTCAGGAAATGAGGGCGCTTTAATCTCAATAGTCATAAGGTAATGCTCTTCACATAAATACTCAATTAATAGGCTTTTGGCCAAGCTAAAATTTTTACTCTAAGGGTAATTCTAAAGCAATCGAAACTAACCGTTTTTGCTGTTGCAAATGCAGAGCCATATAACCAGCTGCTGGTGAGGCAGATGACTGACGACCCGCAAAACTCAACGACAAATCTTTATTAATAAGATCCAATACACGGCGCAGGCGGTGCTGACTAGTATACCATGCACCCTGATTCTTAGGCTCCTCCTGACACCAAACCACACTTTCAAGGCGACTATAATCAGCAATAGCAGCAAACATTTCTGCATCAGGAAAAGGATACAACTGCTCTAATCGAATAATCGCAATATGATTAAGTTGATGCTCGCGCCGCGCCTCTAATAAATCAAAGTAAACTTTACCGCTACAAATAACTAAGCGTTTAACACTATGCGAATCAATATCATCGATTTCAGAAATGACATTATAAAATTGACCGTCAGCAAAATCTTCTAAACTTGATGCCGCTTGTTTGTGACGCAATAAACTTTTCGGCGACATAACGATTAATGGTCGTCGCAATGGACGAATAGCCTGACGACGTAATAAATGAAAGATTTGCGAGGAGCTGGTTGGCGTGCAAACTTGAATGTTATGCTCTGCACACATTTGCAAATAGCGCTCCAGCCTTGCTGATGAGTGTTCGGGGCCCTGTCCCTCATAGCCATGTGGCAATAACATAGTCAAACCACATAAACGGCCCCACTTGTGCTCACCACTGGCAATGAATTGGTCAATTACCACTTGGGCACCATTAGCAAAATCACCGAACTGGGCTTCCCAAATCACTAAGCCGGTTGGACTGGTTGTCGCATAGCCATATTCAAAGCCTAACACCGCCATTTCAGACAAAAGTGAATCATAGATTTCAAATTCAGCTTGGCTTTCTTGCATAGCACCCAGAGGAATATAAGTTTCGGCTGTCTGCTGGTCATGCAATACAGCATGACGGTGAGAAAATGTTCCTCGACCGACATCTTGTCCTGTTATTCTGACGGGGTAACCTTGCTCGAGTAAGGTCGCATAAGCCAGTGTTTCGCCAAACCCCCAATTGCCCGGCATAGCACCGGCGCCCATTTTAATACGATCCTCAATGATCTTTGAAACTTGCCGTTGAAGTGCAAACCCTTCTGGAACTTGTGAAATCGATTGGGCTAACCGCTGAAGCTTTTCAAGCGGGTACCGAGTGGGACCACGGACTTCCCAGTCGTGTGCTAGGTAAGGAGTCCAATCTACAAATAATTCCTCATTAGGCTTTTTAACCAGACTTTTCACTACATGATCACCGGCTTCTAGCGCTTGTCGATAATCGTCTTCCATTTGTCGCACGTCTGATAAACTAAGAGTGCCTTCCTCAACTAATTTTCTCGCATAGATTTCACGCGTAGTTGGTTGAGCCTTAATCGCGTTATACATTAAGGGTTGTGTGCCTGACGGTTCATCGGCCTCGTTGTGACCACGCCGACGATAACAGAGTAAATCAATCACTACGTCACGTTTAAATTGTTGACGAAAATCCAACGCCATCTGTGTTACAAACAAGACAGCTTCTGGATCATCACCGTTAACATGAAAAATAGGCGCCTGCACCATCTTAGCACAGTCAGTGCAATATTCAGTGGATCGGGCGTCTTCAATATGCGAGGTGGTAAAACCCACTTGATTATTAATCACAATATGAACCGAGCCACCGGTTTTATAGGCACGAGTCTGTGACATCTGAAACGTTTCCATGACCACGCCTTGCCCAGCAAAAGCTGCATCGCCATGCATGATAATAGGAATAACCTGATCACGTTCAATATTTTTTCGACGATCTTGTCGAGCACGAACCGAACCCTCAACTACAGGAGAAACCACTTCAAGATGGGAAGGGTTAAATGCCAAGGCCAAATGTAACTCACCACCCGCCGTCATCACATTAGATGAGAAACCTTGATGATACTTCACATCACCAGAGGAGTTAAAAATAGCCTTGCCTTCAAATTCATCAAATAATTCTGAAGGTTGCTTGCCCAAGGTATTGATCAAAACATTCAATCGACCTCGATGGGCCATGCCGATAACAATTTCTTTCGCAGCATAAGAACCGGCGCGCTGTACCAACTCATCTAGCATCGGAATAAGGCTTTCACCGCCCTCAAGACCAAACCGCTTAGTTCCTGGATAACGCGAACCTAAATATTTCTCTAAACCTTCAGCAGCCGTTAATCGCTCTAACAGATGTCGTTTAGTGTCGAGATTAAATTCAGGAGAAGACCGAACACCGTCCATTCGCTTTTGAATCCATTGACGTTGTTCTGTATCAACAATGTGCATGATTTCAGCACCAATCGTGCCACAATAGGTCTGCTCTAAAGCATCAATAATCTCGCCTAAGCTGGCTTGTTCTTTACCGATATAAAAAACACCAGTCTGAAATTTGGTATCGAAATCAGCTGGGCTTAATTGATGGTAAGCGGTATCAAGATCAGGCACTGGCTCTCGATACAAAAGGCCCAGCGGATCGATATTAGCTTTTTGATGGCCACGTTGCCGGTAGGCACTGATAAGTTGCAGCACCCGGATTTGTTTTCGCTCGTGCTCAGTCGCTAAACTATCAGCCACCGTGGCTCTAACCGCACCACGTCTTTGGCGAGCCAATTCAAGAAAATGCGCCCTTATCGTTCCGTGTGGAATATCTGGACTAATATTACCGTTAACTCGCGGTAATTTATCAAAGTAATCACGCCAATCTTGATCGACTGAGTTAGGAGATTCGAGGTACGTTTCGTACATCGCTTCGACATAATCGGCATTACCACCGGATATGTAAGACGATCGCAACCAATGATGCATTGGGTGCTGCTGCTGTGGGGACTCCGACATTCTGACTACTCAAAGATAGATAGTAATTATAGATATAAGTGTATCGTGAATAACGAAAGGGACAAGGAAGAAAATTGCTAATTCTTCGCAGAAAAGAACGGCAATGTTAACCAAGCAACCGATAGGGTCAAATAGTCACGTCGAAAGCTAGCTATAAATGGCAAAAGTACCATCAGTTAGGGTGATTCTTTAAAATGGAATAGTCGCTGGATGGCACTAAAGGCCCAAAAGCATGGAGCGAATATGACCAATTGCCTTAGTAGGGTTTAACCCTTTTGGACAAACTGAAACGCAATTTTGAATACCATGGCAGCGAAAAACGCTGAACGGGTCTGATAGGCTTTCTAGCCTTGATTCAGCTTCATTGTCTCGGCTGTCGGCTAAAAATCGGTAAGCCTGAAGCAGGCCAGCTGGGCCGATAAACTTATCCGGATTCCACCAGAAAGAAGGGCAGCTCGTTGAACAACAGGCGCAAAGAATACACTCGTACAAACCATCAAGTTTTTCACGTTCTTCTGGGGTTTGTTTTCGCTCAATTCCAGTCTCAGGTATATCGCCCTGTAGGTATGGCTTGACCTTTTCATATTGTGCATAAAACTGACTCATATCAATAACCAAATCTCGAATGACGGGTAAGCCAGGTAGCGGACGTAACTCTAACTTGTTCTTTTTGACGACCTCAGACAGAGGCTTAATGCATGCTAAACCATTTTTCCCGTTCATGTTCATACCGTCAGAACCACAAACCCCCTCTCGACAAGAGCGACGATAAGCCAGGGAGGGATCTTCAGCCTTGAGTAACTCAAGCACATCAAGCACCATCATGTCTTTGCCGAGAGTCTCGACTTGATACTCTTTCATATACGGCTCAGAGTCCTGCGCTGGGTCGTATCGATAAATGCTTACTTGTAACATATACTTTCATCCTTCAGTGCCTGACTAAATCTTTATTGAGATCGGCTTAAGCGTTATAAAAACCACCAAACAACAAAACTCTTTAAGCTGATAGAGCTAAATATGCTTAATTAATATACTCTCGCCTTCGGCTCAAAGGTATCAACCGTGAGCGGTTTAAAATTAACTCCACGCTTTCCAACACGTTTGTCTTTCGCATAATACATCGAATGACAAAGCCAATTTTCGTCATCTCGCTCTTGAAAATCCTCTCGGGCATGCGCACCGCGGCTTTCTTTACGAACATTGGCAGAAATAGCAGTTGCTTCAGCCACTTCAAATAAATTATGCAACTCAAGCGCCTCAATACGTGCGGTATTAAAGGCATCACTTTTATCAACCAAAGTCGCTTCCATAATACGGCTTCGCAGGTCATCCAGCTGTTTAACGCCTTCATCCATTTTATCACCTGTCCGAAACACCCCAAAGTACAACTGCATGATATTTTGCAATTCTTTTCTCAAGGCGGGAACGCTCTCGCCATTACCCTTATTTTCGTTCAGTCGAGTAACCCTATCTAGCCCTTGCTCAATGTCTGTGTTACTGGCTTCACGCTGTTCAATGCCCTCGCCTAGAGCTTTTTCGATAAATAAGCCCGAAGCGCGACCAAAAACGACCAAATCTAACAGAGAATTGCCGCCTAGTCGATTCGCACCATGAACAGAAACACAAGCAATTTCTCCGCAGGCATATAAGCCTTCAACCACCACGTCTTCACCGGCTGGATTTTGCGTTAGCGCCTGACCATGAACATTGGTTGGAATACCACCCATCATGTAATGGCAGGTGGGCACCACAGGAATGGGCGCGTAAACGGGATCGACATGTGCGAAGGTCTCAGATAGTTCACAAATACCCGGTAAGCGGCTATGCAAGACGTCTTGACCAAGATGATCAAGTTTTAAAAACACATGGTCGCCATCTGGGCCACAACCACGACCTTCGAGAATTTCCATCACCATTGAGCGAGCAACCACATCTCGACCAGCTAGGTCCTTGGCATTTGGTGCATAGCGTTCCATGAAACGCTCGCCATCTTTATTAATGAGATAACCACCTTCACCGCGACAGCCCTCAGTCACTAAAGTACCAGCACCGTAAATGCCAGTTGGATGAAACTGCCACATTTCCATATCTTGCATAGGCACATCAGCACGGATGGCCATCCCGACACCATCGCCCGTGTTGATGTGAGCATTGGTGGTAGATGCATAAATACGACCAGCGCCGCCAGTTGCAAAAACGGTAGCTTTTGACTTCACGTAAACGGTCTCACCGGTCTCGATACAAATCGCAATGACACCAACCACGACACCATCTTGATTTTTCACCAAGTCAGTGGCGAACCACTCGTTTAAAAATACAGTATTGTTCTTGATATTGGCTTGGTACAACGTATGAAGCAAGGCATGGCCGGTTCTATCGGCTGCGGCACACGTTCTTGCAGCCTGCCCACCCGCACCAAAATCCTTAGATTGGCCGCCAAATGGCCGCTGGTAAATTCGCCCCGAGTCTGTCCGGCTGAACGGTAGGCCTAAATGCTCTAGCTCAAAGATGGCTTCAGGGCCCACACTGCACATATATTCGACAGCGTCTTGATCACTAATATAATCAGACCCTTTGACTGTGTCATACATGTGCCAACGCCAATCATCATCAGGATCAGCACTAGCGATGGAACAGGTGATACCACCTTGGGCAGAAACGGTGTGAGAACGGGTAGGAAAGACCTTGGAAATAACGGCTGTTTTATAACCAGACTGTGCCAATTGAAGAGCAGCTCTCATGCCTGCACCACCGCCACCAACAATAACTCCATCATAGGTAAGCGTTCTAATATTTGCCATACTGCCTTAACTCCAATCACTGCAATTTGTCAGATGTCTATCATCTCTTTCATTAAATCTTGAAAAATCTGCATCGCTTGTTGGTTAAATTAACACTCACTCACCAAGTAATAGAATTTTACGCTTATTTTGCAATAAGAGATTCATTCTCGCGATAAAAAAACCGTTATTTTCTAGCAATAACAAGTCACTTCCTGCCTATTGAGATCGCTTCTTGTTTAAAAGCTGCGCACTTTCTTTATTAGCACATGCGGCAAGGATTTAAGAAGAAATGATGGTGAAAAACCGTAAAGATCTTCCAAAAATCAGCGAGATTATAGACATCTAGTTACTTGGAAACAATAAAAGTCCGCTCTATAAATTATTTATGCACTGAATAGTTAATTTCGATAACATATAAAGTCGATAAAAGTTGCATCAACTCGCGGCTAGTACTTATACATTTCAATCATCTTTCATTGACAAAAATGTCGAGCCCTCTATAGTTTTTCGCTTAAATCGAGTAGCAATGTCGACAATACATAACGGATTTATCGCTTGTAAGATCAAAGTGTCTTATCAAACGGTCGTTTTTAGACTTAGCTTTACCTGATATTAAACGACCCTTAATACACCATCTAACCAATCAAACCGACAAAAAAACCAACTAAGGCTAACTACGACTGCCAATTTATTTCAAAAAAAGGTAAAATTAAATAATATGAACGTCTAATGCATGGAATTAAATGCATTGGCAAGAAAAATTCTCATCCAAAGAACAGGACTCAACGATGCCCGACAAGTCAGATTCAAAAGCGACACTTATCATAGAAGGCGGCCCAACTCTTGAGCTACCGATCCACCAAGGGACCATTGGTCCTGACGTGATCGATATTTCACAACTAACACCTAATGGTCGCTTTACTTTTGACCCCGGCTTTGTTTCAACCGCCTCATGTGAATCACAAATCACTTTCATCGATGGCGGCAAAGGTGTCTTGCTTCATCGTGGCTACCCTATCGAACAACTGGCTAAGCACTCCAGTCATTTAGAAACCTGCTACTTATTGATCTACGGTGAGTTACCGACAAAAGCCCAAAAAGCAGATTTTGAATACACCATCAGTCGCCACACAATGGTGCATGAACAGCTCAGCACCTTTTATTCTGGCTTTCGACGCGATGCGCACCCCATGGCAATCCTATGCGGTGTAGTCGGTGCATTATCAGCTTTCTACCATGATTCGCTCGATATCAGCGATGAAAAGCATCGAGAAATCGCTGCTTTTCGCTTGATTGCAAAAATGCCAACTCTAGCGGCTATGAGTTATAAATTCAGTATCGGCCAGCCGTTTATGTATCCGCGTAATGATCTTAGCTATGCTGAAAACTTTCTTTTCATGATGTTTGGTAATCCCTGCGAGGACTATCAAGTCAATCCAGTGCTTGCTCGCGCGATGGACAGAATCTTTTTATTGCATGCTGACCATGAGCAAAATGCTTCAACTTCCGCCGTGCGACTAACGGGCTCATCAGGTGCCAACCCTTTTGCATGCATTGCGGCAGGAATTGCTGCGCTTTGGGGGCCGTCTCATGGCGGTGCTAATGAAGCCGTTCTAGAAATGCTAGAGGAAATTGGCGACGAATCTCGGATTGACGAATTTGTTGCTAAAGCAAAAAACAAGAACGATCCTTTTCGCTTAATGGGCTTTGGTCATCGTGTCTATAAGAACTTCGATCCACGCGCAAAAGTTATGAAAGAGACCGCTGACGAAGTATTAAAAGAGCTAGGATTAGAAAATGATCCTTTGCTCAAGATCGCAAAACGATTAGAGGCTATCGCATTAGAAGACGATTATTTTGTGCAGAAAAAACTCTACCCTAATGTTGATTTTTATTCGGGTATTATCTTAAAAGCTATCGGTATTCCGACCAGCATGTTTACCGTTATTTTTGCCGTTGGCAGAACAGTTGGCTGGATCGCCCATTGGCACGAAATGCACAGCGCCCCCTATAAAATAGGCCGACCAAGACAGCTTTATACGGGCCACCCTAGCCGAGATTATCAGTCGATTGACAAGCGTTAAATTACTGCGGATAGATTAATCTGCTTCACTAAATTCAATTAGCATAAATTCCTGGTTAAAAAAAGGCAGTCTATATGGCAAACATCAAAACTAACCCCGTCGACATTCAATTTGGGAAGTTTAGCTGGCCAGTCACAGCCATTGCATCAATTACCCATCGTATCAGTGCTGTCATTATTTGGGTCGGGCTTGGAATCTTACTTGCTGGTGTTTACTATGCCAGCCAATCGTCAGAAGCTTTTGATCAAATAGCGCAATTTATAACCGAAAACTTTATAGGTCAATTTGTTGTCTGGGGTCTATTAACGGCCTTTGGTTATTACTGCATGGGGACTATAAAGCATTTAATCCAGGACATGGGTTATTGTGAAGACTTCTCTAGTGGTAAAATTATTTCTTGGCTGGCTATTAGCCTAGGAATTTTACTGAGTGTTTTAGCAGGTATTTACGTATGGGTGTAAATCAATGGGTTTTCCAGCGAATCAGCAATCTAATCATTGTTATTTTTGGTCTTTGGCTATTGGTGTTTTTAGCCAGCCCAGGGGCCATTAACTTTGAAGTTTTAAAAGATTTGAAAGCAGATACAGCAAGCGTCATCTTTTTTTCAGTAACATTAACCCTTGCAGGATTAAACTCAATTTTGGCCGGCTGGCAAATCGCTGGAGATTATGCTGAAAAATTCGGTCTCAACCAAAAATTAATGGTATCTATAACGGCTATTATTAGCCTGAGCTACATCATTTTTGGCGGTTACTTGATACTTGCTTAGCCAGAATATTATAAAAAAGGCCTGCAAACACAGGCTTTTTTATAAACTCATTTTTTTAATTGACAGTTCTGCCTCTGGCAGATCTAACATCTTAGACAAATAGGCTTTTAATTCTTGCTCAGAACCAAAATGTTTAGCCTGATCATATTGCCCTTTATACATATTGCCCTGGTCATCAATAATGCGCGCTAATTGAAACTTGTCGCCTTCTGGCCCGCGCCCCCTAATTGGGTAATACTCCAGATTCATAACACCACCATTAGTTACTCTACTATTATCAATTATCATAAACGAGAGAGGATAATGCCTGTTACAAGCCGATCAAGCAAGACTATTTAGTGTTCAAATACCGCACCAGGGCCGCTCGTTGAGCAAAACCTCATTCATCATGCAGCCAGCGGCAAACCGTCTACAATTATAGCTATAACATTAACCCATTGAAGCATAACACTAACTCGTCAAGCAGAGACTTCGCTAGTGGATGAAAAAATTTGTGCAGTAGATGTATTAATTATTGGTGGCGGTATTCATGGCGCTGGCTGCGCACAAGCACTGGCTAGCCGTGGTTACTCAACAATATTGATTGAATCAGGTCAAATCGGCAATGGCACATCTAGTCGCTCAAGCAAGCTTATTCATGGTGGCCTGCGTTATATTGAAACCGGTCAATTCTCTTTAGTGAGAAAATCACTGCGAGAGCGAGCAACACTCGAAAAAATTGCGCCCGATTTAATTCATAGCCGGCAATTTTTATTGCCAATTTATCGCCATAATCGATTGAAACACTGGCAATTGGTATTAGCTTTATGCATTTACAGCTTACTCGGCGGTTTAAGAAAAAACACCCGCTTTAAACGCTTATCAAAGACTGAACAGAATAATTTAACCGGTTTAAAAAAAGACGACTTAATCGCTGTTTATCAGTATTGGGACGCCCAAACCAATGACCTTGCACTGACCCGAGCAGTGATTCATTCAGCAAAACAATATGGCTGCCAAGTTTTCGAACAAACAACATTTATCAAAGCCAGCCGACTGACAAACAAAACTGTTCATGTGGAAGCCAGACAAAGTCAACAGGCTGTCAACATAGACTGCCAAATAGTTATTAACGCCGCAGGACCTTGGGTTGAAAACGTTCAGGCACAGATTGACTTTGCTCAGCCCGGCCCTGGCATTGATCTTGTCCAAGGAACTCACCTTGAATATGACCAAGCCATATCAGACGATATCTTTTATTTAGAATCACCAGACGATCATCGACCGGTCTTCATTATACCTTGGCAGGGAGGCACATTAATCGGCACAACAGAAGTCCAGCATCAAGACAATCCCGCTAACAGTCAGCCAACTGAGTCCGAGATCCACTACCTGAAGAAGGTTTTATTTCATTATTTTCCGACGTATCAGGGGCAGTTTATTCAAGCATGGTCAGGCTTACGGGTTCTGCCTAAAGGGCCACAAAATACTAGCTTGCGCCGTTTCGCCAAGCAAGCCAGAGAAACAATATTGCATGTCGATAATAACTACTCACCTCAAGTCATCAGTATTTTTGGTGGCAAGCTGACGACCTATCGAGCCACAGCAAAAAGCGTAGCTGACCTCGCGGAAAAACACCTTGGGAGAGCAAAAAATCTCGCAGATACCTCGATCATACCTCTGCAATCACCGCAGAAATAGTGTTTTAATCGCCCGCACTGCAATAAAAAACGCTATCCAGAGTAGGATGCTGGTATAAAAATAGGTATATTAGACGTTTACAATTGATAATTATTTGCCCCATCGGACTTTTAGCATTACTAGGATTTTCATGTCAGAGAAAAATCATCGTCGAATATTAGTGACTAGTGCATTACCCTATGCGAATGGACCGCTTCATCTTGGCCATTTATTAGAGCATATACAAACCGATATCTGGGTTCGCTACCAACGTTCTCGTGGCCATGAATGCCATTATGTCTGTGCCGATGATACCCATGGCACAGCGATTATGCTTAAAGCCGAGCAACAACAACAGACTCCCGAGCAATTGATCGCCAATATTCAGGCACAACACTGCAATGACTTTAACGATTTTCTGATTAGTCATGACAATTACTACAGCACTCACTCTGAAGAAAATCGTTATTTTTCTCAGCAAATTTATCAGAAGTTACATGAACAAAATCTAATAGCGGAGCGAAGCATCTCCCAAGCTTTCGATCCTGAAAAGCGACTATTTTTAGCCGACCGCTATATCAAAGGTAAATGCCCAAAATGTCACGCACCAGACCAATACGGTGATAATTGTGAAGTCTGTGGGGCAACCTATGTGCCCACTGATCTTATTGACCCATTTTCAACCATCTCTGGTGCTGAACCCATTACGAAAGAGTCTGTCCATTACTTTTTTAAACTTCCAGAATTTAATGACTTTTTAGCCCAATGGCTTATTAACGGCAATCTACAACCCGCCGTTGCCAATAAACTCAGAGAGTGGCTAGACTCTGGACTACAAGAATGGGATATCAGTCGCGACGCACCCTACTTTGGTTTTGAGATTCCTAATGCGCCAGGTAAATTTTTCTATGTTTGGCTAGACGCACCGATCGGTTATATGGCCAGCTTTAAAAACTATTGTCAGAGCAAACCCCTTAAATTCGATGATTTTTGGGATCAACAACAGTCCGTTGAAGCTGGCACTGAATTATTCCATTTTATCGGTAAAGACATTATCAATTTTCACGGTTTGTTCTGGCCGGCCATGTTAAAAGCCTCTCAATTACGCTTACCAACCGCCATACATGCTCATGGATTTTTAATGGTCAACGGTGAAAAAATGTCAAAATCTCGCGGCACTTTTATAATGGCGCGAAGTTACTTAACACACTTTAAGCCCGAGTATTTAAGGTACTTCTTTGCCTCCAAACTGAGCAATGGCATCGACGATATCGATCTTAATTTAGAAGATTTTGTGCAAAAAGCCAACTCAGACCTCGTCGGCAAACTGGTCAATATTGCCAGTCGCTGTGCAGGATTTATTAGCAAACGATTTGATAACCAACTAGCGCAACAATTACCTAACACTGAATTACAGAGCGCTTTACTGGCCGAAAGCAGTACTATTGCTGATGCTTATGAGCAGCGAGATTTTGCTAAAGCGATGCGTATAGTCATGTCACTCGCGGATCGTATTAATCAATACATTGATGAGCAACAGCCATGGGTAGTGGCCAAACATGAAGGCCAAGATGACGATCTTCAAGGCATTTGTAGTCAAGCCATTTCTGGCTTCGCTATTTTGATCATCTATCTAAAGCCTGTTTTGCCAGAGCTTGCAGAAAATGCAGAAAAATTTTTAGCAACATCACTGAACTGGACAGACCTTGACAAATCACTATGTGGTAGCACAATTAATCCATTCAAACAGCTTCTCAAACGGATTGAAATAGCACAGGTTGAAAAAATGCTTGCGTCAAATACTGAAGAAAAAGCTCCCGCCAAGGTTGCCAAACAACAACCGGAAGAGGCAGCTAAGTCATCAACAGAAATTAACTTTGAAGACTTTGCAAAAATCGATTTGCGTGTTGCATTAATTACCCGCGCCGAGCAGGTAGATGGTGCCGATAAATTACTTAAATTGACACTGGATCTTGGCGACCAAAGCCGCACTGTTTTTTCAGGGATTAAAAGTGCCTATCAACCCAGCGATTTAGAAGGTAAACTGACCGTCATGATTACAAACCTTAAGCCGCGTAAAATGCGCTTTGGAATTTCAGAAGGGATGGTACTGGCTGCAGGATCAGGTGATAATGAGATTTATTTACTCGAGCCCGATGCGGGCGCCAAACCGGGCATGCAAATTAAGTAAGTTTAGTTTAAATCGTATCCAGGCAAGCAACTATGTTTAGTGAACTCGCCGTATTGCTAGTCAGCGCTATTTTAATTAACAATTTTGTCTTAGTGCAATTTCTAGGTTTATGCCCATTCATGGGCGTTTCCAATAAGCTTGAAACAGCCATTGGTATGTCTGCTGCCACGACATTTGTCCTGACCTTAGCCTCGGTATGCAGTTACATCACCTACAATTACTTACTCGTACCCTTAGAGTTAACTTACCTCAGAACCATTGCGTTTATTTTAGTGATCGCAGTAGTAGTTCAGTTTACAGAGATGGTGGTTAAAAAAACCAGCCCTCTGCTATATAAAGTCTTGGGTATCTTTTTACCGTTAATCACGACAAACTGTGCCGTACTTGGTGTAGCCTTACTCAACATTAATCAGCAACATGATTTTGTTGAATCAGCTCTTTATGGATTTGGTGCGGCAGCCGGTTTCTCATTAGTCCTGATTTTATTCTCGGCCATGCGAGAACGATTAGCTGTCGCCGATGTCCCGCAGCCATTTCAGGGCGCCGCTATTGGCATGGTTACGGCAGGCTTGATGTCAATGGCTTTTATGGGCTTTGCCGGCCTTGTTTAACTGTGAACAGAAATGATTGAATTTATAAGCTTAAATCCTTTGCTGTCAGCACTAATCGCTCTCGCGGCTTTGGGTTTATCCTTTGGCGCAATTTTAGGTTTTGGCGCAGTCAAATTCGCTGTCGAAGGTGACCCAATCGTTGAGCAAATCAACGCGATTTTACCTCAAACACAATGCGGTCAATGTGGCTACCCTGGCTGCAAACCTTATGCAGAAGCGATTGCTGAAGGCGATGCAATAAATAAATGTCCCCCTGGTGGCGAAGCCGGCATCAATGAGTTAGCTAATTTACTTGATAGAGAACCGCTAGCACTCGATGACGACCATGGTCAAGAAGATATTAAAAAAGTGGCCTTTATTCGAGAGGAAGAATGTATTGGCTGTACTAAATGTATTCAAGCCTGCCCTATTGACGCTATTTTAGGTGCGGCAAAAGTCATGCATACCGTAATCAGTTCAGAGTGTACCGGCTGCGACCTTTGTGTTGAACCTTGTCCCGTCGACTGTATCGATATGCTGCCCGTTTCAGTCGGCACCCAAGCATGGAAATGGCAAATTCCCGAAAGAAATCCTTTTTATAACGCTAATATCATCGCCAGCGATCAGCGTTCAGTAGATACACCAAAGGCTAAACACTAAGCGCATGAGAAAAATTTGGGACATACACGGTGGTATTCACCCGACCGAAAATAAAAAACAATCGCTTAGCGAGCCGATTCTACAAGCTGCCATCCCGCCTTATTTATACGTGCCTCTTTCACAGCATATTGGTGCAGCCGCTAAACCCATTGTTCAAGTCGGAGATAAGGTGTTAAAAGGGCAAGCCATTGCTTCGGCCAGTGCTGCGGTTAGTGTCCCTGTTCACGCACCCAGTTCAGGCACAGTTTTTGCCATTGAAAATAAAACGGTGCCCCATCCTTCGGGCATTGATGATTTGTGTATCGTGATCGAAACTGATGGTCTCGATCAATGGCGAGAGAGAAAAGCTCGTCAAGATTTCAATTTTTTCGCTGATGATGAGTTACTCTCGATTATTCGAAATGCTGGCATTGCAGGTATGGGCGGGGCAGGATTCCCCGCGGCAATAAAGCTTAAAAGTAACGATAGCAAACCTATCGATACTCTAATCATGAATGGCACAGAATGTGAACCTTATATTACAGCTGATCACAGCCTAATGCTTGAAAAGGCTAATGATATTGCTACAGGGCTTGCGATATTAGCAAAAATTATTAAACCAAAAACGATTTTATTTGGCATTGAAGATAATAAATTAGATGTCGTCAACGGCATTGAGACTGCACTTAACCGTATTGATTTTTCAACGCAAAGCGGCTGCACTACTGACGTGCGTGTTGTCACCTTTCCAACAAAATATCCTTCGGGTGGAGAAAAACAGCTCATCGAAATTCTCACCGGGAAACAAGTTCCGAGTCGAGGACTACCTGCCGATATTGGCATTGTCTGCCATAACATTGGTACCGCGGTCGCTATAAAAGATGCGGTTTGTCTTGATCAACCCCTAATTTCTCGGATCACCACCGTCACGGGTGAAGCAGTAAACCGCCCTCGTAACTACCATGTACTGATTGGCACGCCAGTTAGTTTTTTGTTGGAGCAATCTCAATACCAGGCTGATAAAAATAATCGACTGATCATGGGTGGGCCAATGATGGGCTTTGCCTTAGCAGACATATCCGCGCCTATCATCAAAACCAGTAATTGCATTCTAGCGCCAACTGAAGCTGAGTTGCCCACTCCACCGCCTGCACAAGCCTGCATTCGTTGCGGTATGTGCGCAGAAGCCTGCCCAGCCTCACTATTACCGCAGCAGCTGTATTGGTTCTCACAGGGAAAAGAACTTGAAAAACTTGAGCAGCATAATATTGCCGACTGCATAGAATGCGGCGCTTGCTCATATGTTTGTCCAAGCAATATCCCGCTCGTGCAGTACTACCGAGCATCAAAAACTGATATCAAGCAACGTGAAATAGATCATCACAATGCTGAGTTAGCTAAGCGCCGATTTGATACCCGACAAGATCGATTAATCCGACTTGAACAAGAAAAAATTGCCGCCAAGCAGGCGCGACAAGCGGCAAGAAAAAAAACCAATCCGCCAAATGATAAACCCCCAACGGCAAACACATCAGCGGCTAATGCCGATACGACGGCGACAACTGATAATGCTGAGCGTGAGGCAACGGTAAAAGCCGCTATTGAGCGTGCTACAATAAAAAAAGCCACACTTTCAACAACCACTGATGACCCTGTCGCGCGCGCTCAAGCCAAACGAGAAGCGCAATTAGCGCAAGACCAAGCGGATCCAGAGGCAAAACTTAAGCGAGCAGTTGAAAGTGCTCAGCAACGACTGGAAAAGTTACAGATAAAACTAGCGGCAGCCAAAGAGAGTGACGACCCCAATGTCAACATTCTTGAAGCCGGCTTAGAAAAAGCACAATCGAAATTGATCAGCAGTCAGCAAGCTTTAGATGACTATAAAAAAGCATCGCATTCTGAGGATTAGGCTTTATAGCATAATGGATCAAAAATTATGGCCTTAATGAGAGTAACATCACCACATACACATAACCGACAAACCACTGGTCAGGTTATGCAACTGGTGCTGTTGGCTACTTTACCCGGAGTATTAGCGCTGACATTTGTCTTTGGCTGGGGAACATTGGTTAATATCTTATTAGCAGTGGTATTTGCTATTGCTCTCGAGGCCTCAGCGTTAAAGCTTCGAAGACAACCCGTAAAATTTTATCTCAATGATTACACAGCGATTGTAACTGCCGTTTTGCTGGCTATCGCCCTCCCGCCTTATTCGTCTTGGTGGGTGATTTTAGTGGGTATTTTCTTCTCGATTATTGTTGCCAAGCAACTGTATGGCGGTCTGGGCTACAATCCTTTTAACCCTGCCATGGTCGGTTATGTGGCATTGTTGATTTCATTTCCCGTGGCAATGACCGCTTGGCCCACTCCCATTCATCTAACCCCGAATACGGTAATTATTCCAAATTTATTTGAAGCCTTGTTAATTGGCTTAACCGTGATAGAACGACCAATGATCGACGGCTTCACAATGGCAACTCCCTTAGACCTAGTTCGTCAAAACGATAGCTTGCTGCTTAATGACCTCATGAATGAGTATCCACAATTTGGTCGCTGGAGTGGTTATGGCTGGGAATGGGCTAATCTAGGCTTTCTTGTCGGTGGACTTTTTTTACTGCAGCGAAAGATTTTTACTTGGCATACACCCGTTTCAATGCTGCTAGCAATCGCCATTATGTCTGCTCTATTTTATGATGGTGGCTCATCCAACAGTGCTGGCTCACCGCTTTTTCATTTATTGGGTGGTGCAACTATGTTCGGCGCCTGGTTTATAGCGACTGATCCAGTTTCATCAGCTGTCAGTAATAAAGGGCGTATTATCTACGGCGCAGGTATTGGTGTGTTAACGTTCATCATTAGAAAATGGGGTAACTATCCGGATGCCGTTGCTTTTGCTGTATTGCTAATGAACTTTTCAGCTCCATTAATAGACCACTACACTCAAACCAAGCCTTATGGGCATAACAACAGCAAGTAAGATTGAGTCGATATGAGCGATCAACAAGATACCCAAGAACAAGCAGAAACTAGCCAAGATAAGCTCGCTAACAATAGTAGCTTATTGCAGTCTATTATGCTTAATAGCTTTGCTTTGGGTAGTTTTGCGTTAATCTGTACAATCATTATTGCACTTACCTACATTAATACCGCTGATAATATTAAGCAGCAGAAAAAACTTGCGCAACTGAAAGCCTTGTATCAAATTGTGCCTAAAAATCTTCACGACAACGATCTCCTCACAGACAATATCAATCTGCAAGTTAAGCAATTAGGGCATCGTCAAGCACAAACCATTTACCTTGCCAAGCAACATGGTCAACCAACGGTGATTGTCTATCCAGTCACAACTACTGATGGCTATAGCGGCGACATCAGTTATATCATTGGCATCAATATTAATGATAATTCTATTGCTGGCGTCAGAGTCGTCAGTCATCAGGAGACGCCAGGCTTAGGTGATAAGATCGAATTAAGAAAATCGCCGTGGATACTCTCATTTAATGATTTGAGCCTTGAAAACACCCAAGCCGAAGATTGGACCGTCAAAAAAAATGGTGGCAAATTTGATGGATTCACCGGCGCGACCATTACGCCTCGATCAGTCACCCATTCTATTGCGCGAACGCTTAACTACCATCAACTTTTCATTGATCAATTGTTAAAAAAAATCACTATCGCTAATCAACAAAAGGTAAGCAATGGCTAACTACGCAGACATCACCCGCAATGGTTTGTGGGATAATAACCCAGCATTAGTGCAGTTGTTAGGGCTATGTCCCTTACTAGGGGTGTCAAATTCGGTGGTTAATTCTATCGGCTTAGGCCTAGCCACAATTTTTGTTTTAGTCGCCTCAAATACTTTCGTATCAATTATTAAGAATGTCACACCATCTGCAATACGCTTGCCAACATTTGTCATGATTATTGCCGCCGCAGTCACATGCATTGAATTATTAATGCAGGCCTATACCTATGAGCTTTACGAAATTCTTGGGATATTTTTACCTTTAATCACCACAAATTGTTTGATTCTAGGTCGCGCAGATGGCTTTGCCTGTAAGAACGCGGTTAGCGCATCGATTTACGATGGCTTAATGATGGGTATTGGTTTCGCCTTAGCTTTATATCTGTTAGGCGCAATGCGTGAACTGATTGGTACCGGCGCACTATTTGCAAATATGGATTTATTATTCGGTCCTGCAGCAGTCGACTGGAAAATAACTTTTTCCGCTGATTATCCTCAATTCTTATTGGCCATTTTGCCACCGGGCGCTTTCATCCTCACCGGATTAATTATTGCCGGGAAAAACTTCATTGATTATCAAATAAAACAACGCCAAGATGCACGTTCAGAAGGCGTAGAAAAAGTATCAAGGCGAGTAAGAGTAACGGGCAAAATAGATTAGTAAGTAACGACTAGTGCTTCACTGAACGGCATAAAGATAGCAACTCGCCTCGCTGGCATACTTGACGTAACCGATAGCGATGCTGATCACTGGGATAATGTGCCATTAATTGATCGCCGATCAGTAAGGCCTGTTCAAATGACTGCGTGTCGAGATACAGATGCCAAGAAAAAATCAACCATGCTTCTTTTATGACTTGATCCCCAGCTACTGCTTGCTCAATAATAGCATCCATTATAGCTTGCGCCTTAGCAGTTTCAGCTTGGTGATAATAACTCCGCGCAACCAAGACCTGCAAACCATCATCGACCAATAACTCCCTCGCTTTCGCATCGACCAATTGTGTAATGACACGCTGGTAATCACCTTGCAAATAATGAATTTGAGCGAGCGTATAAACCGCTTCGCTTCTAGTCACCAAGTCTAAGTATTTGCTCGCAACAATTTTCTCATAAGCCTCTATCGCCCTAGGGTATTTTTGCTGGTGAGAAAACGTGTAGGCCAATAAGCGTAACAACTGATCCGCTTCATAACCACTACTGCATGACTGTTTAGCTGCAGTCAGAAGATCATGTTCAGCCTCGACCACTCTTTGCAGTCGAATTAATTCATGGCTCTGATCTAAAGCTCGCTGACAAGCCGTGCCCAGCGTTTGTGGCTGTTGATCAGGGGGCGTCGCGCGGTTTGCTGTTGTTAAATTTGTGCAGGCAGATGTCAGAAACGCCATGACTAAACAACTCATCAAAAACGCGACAGAACCCGCCTTATTATTGCTTCTTATCGACATAAATTTAATCATTCAGGCAATAGACGTTATTCGGTCGCCACTGCTGCTACTGTCCTTCCGGCCCAGCGGCCAAAAAATGTCACATCAGCTACCGACATACCGCTGGCATAACCATCGCCGGTTCTTGGCATGCCGGCAGTGGTTCGGCCGGCTGCATATAAGCCTTTAATGACCTCACGTTCTCCCGTCAATACTTCACCGCTTGGCAGTGTATCTAAGCCGCCAAGGGTAAACATGGAGTACATAGCACCTCGACCAAGACTGCAATCAAGCGCTGCAAAAGGCCCCTCAATTGGCTCTAACCATTCAGGTATCTTATGGAACTTTGGGTCCTCACTTTTAGCCGCATAATGATTATAAAACTCGACCGTTTGTTGCAAGGACATTTCAGGTAGACCTAACTCAGTCTCTAATTCAGCCAGTGTTTCACCCGTTCCTGCAATATCTGCACCCATATAATTGCTATCTTGGTAATCGCCAATATCGTTAATGCTGAAGACCAAGAATATCCTATCACCAGGCTGTTGCAAACAGTAATTACCGACTCGGCTGTGGTAACAGTCTTCGTTGATAAACCGTTGACCGGCTGAGTTGACAAAGATACCTTTAGTCAAGCTGGCTGGCGGATAAAAAGGCAAGGTAGTGAGACCCTCATGCATATTAATGGCAGCACCGCCTGCCCCCATACCCATGAGAATTCCCGCGCCATCGTCACCAGGGTTACCAGTTGGTGCATTGCATTTAGACAGCATTGGCGCATAGCGCTTGAGCATATCCTCATTCATAACAAAACCACCCGCGCATAGCACCACACCTTTACGGGTTTTTATATTTAGCTCTTGTTGATTTTGTCTAACGACAATACCTTTCACTTCGCCATCGCTATCTTGAATTAAGGTCAAGGCCCTCGTTTCATATTCAACATTTATCTGACGACGCTCGACATTCTCTGTCATTATCTTCATGAACAAAGGCCCGCCATTATCGCCCTGAACATGTAGATTATGGCCGCGAGGAACCGGCTTAGCGACTTGATTAAACGGCCATACTTTTTCATTGCCTGTATATAAAATACCATCGTCGGTAGTGACCATGATGGCTCGCTCTTTAAACTCGGTATCTTTAAACGGCACACCCTGCTCAACTAACCAATTAAAATGCGAAACACCACCTTCAGAAAAAACACGGATCTTATCATCGTCACCTTGCTCGCCATTGCAAAGTTTTAAATAATTATAAATATTTTCGGTCGAGTCCTCATAGCCGCAGGCTTTTTGTACGCGCGTCCCACCATTTCCGCCGAGATAAATCTCAGCACTAGACATAGCGGTCGATCCTCCCGAAGAACTGGCTAATTCAAATATTGTCACCTCTGCACCGGCATCACTCGCCTCTATCGCTGCGCAAGCTCCGGCGCCGCCAAAGCCAATAACAGCGACATCTAATTCTTGATGCCATTTCGTAATATCTTGATAACGTCTTGGCTGGGTAGGTTTGGATTTTTCTGACATGTGCTTGACCTATTAACTGGTTGATCTATGAAAATTCACTGCTACAAAAAAATAAGAAAAAAACTCATCATTGTTGTGACCACTCCCGACAACATGGCGATGTTTAAAATGGCAGGGCCTTGACCTAAGTGCGCCATCAATGATTCCATGGCTGAATGACCACTGCTGGCCAATTTAATCACTGGGAACTCAATCACTGACACATAAAATGTCATGCCTATCGCGACAGCTAAAAGCATTATCCTACCAATACTGTCCATTGGAATAATAAAATAAATTGCCATTAAAAAAAGAATATTTCCTACAGTACCACCAATACTCATCGACAAGAATTGCTTTTTAGTATTACTTTTATAATCAAAATCAAAAAATAATGGCGCAGGCTTTTCTTTAACTGTGTAGTCAGCACCCGAAACAAATGCGCCTAAAAAGTGGCTCCATTCATGTAGAATATGGGCCATAGTAATGCCAAATAAAATCGAGGCAAATACTGAAAAGCCTGACGCAAAGACTAAATCTGATACTAGCCGCCATGCATCTGAGGCCGCCCATAAAGCGAGTGCAGCGACAAAGACAAGACCATGAACAGCAAACTGCATGCGTAAATTGCGTCGATTGACCGCTACTGGATTGCAATCTTGGTTAATGCCGAAGGCCTGCTCTATATTAGCGGCAGCTTGCTCATCAGAAATTGATTGTTTTTTCGATGGCTCGTTATTTATCTTATTATTCATGATCACACCAATTGAGACAGTACTCAGTAGTAGAGAATTACTGAGCCATATTATCAGTTCCTTGAATGGCTTTTATTAGCAATTCCATTCAAATAATAACCAATATTAGCAGGTTATTGTTAACCGACGATCTCTATGACTCTAACTTGACTTGATAGCTGTCAATATAGTCTTTGGCCTGCTGTTTTAGCGTTTCAGTATCCATGCCCCAATCTTCAGGTCGATAACTGTGCTTGCCATGTTTGCCTTTTGGCTTTTCAGCCAAATAATCATGGATCGCCTGTTGGTACTGCTCGCTAAAGGTCTTGCCCGATTGTTGATAAACCGCCGCCAAAGCTTTCACAGGATCGTTCATCAGATCACTAAAATGTAAGTCGATAAATCGCTCAGGTAATTCGCCAGCTTGACGTCGACGATACACGTCCATCATCATGTCATTTCTGGCATTACCCGCCAATTCCAACAACTGTTCGGAATTTTCTCTATCGCTTCGCATGTATCTTGTCGCGGCTAAGGTCGACATACCAGAGGGAACTGTTTTTAATGGATCTCGGTGATTGAGAATAATCCATGCATCAGGGTAGATCGAAAACACCAAATCTAACATGGGCAAATAGGTGGGTGTTTTTAATACCCAATGCGGCACTTTTTTTTGTGGATGTTTTTCCCGGTATTCATACTGCATGACTTGCATGATAACTTTTTGGTATTTCATCGCCGCTTCAGGATCCATTGGAAAGGTCTGCACGTCGTGAAGCACCCACCAGAGCATGCCACCAAAAGACGGTTTTTGCACACCGATACATTCATCGGGAATATCCGATCGCAACTCATGAATAGCGGCCATTTGCGGGCAAATATCTAACCACAAATCTTGCTCACACTCCGTCAGTTGTAACAGGACTTCATCGTCACCCAAGTCATTAGTAGGATGAAAAGCTTTCCATGCAATAGGCGCAAGTGAATCGGCGTCCTGGCCTAATAATTCCAACGTGATTGTCGTGCCAGAACGCCCTGTGCCGGTAATAATTAGGGGTTCAAGAATTTCTTCGCGTAAAACCTCAGGCTGCTGAGTAATCTTTTGCTTTAAAAATAATCGGCTTTGTAAGCAACGTAAAATCTCTTGTCTAACCTGCAGTCGGCCCATCACATTCAAATCAGCTTCGGCTTCAAGGCTTGCCACCAAGCCTTCTAAACGACCGCGCCAATCGCCATCAATGCTCTCGCCAAAATCACTTAAACCAGTTATACGGCTACTCGCTTCAATCATTTCAGAGGGGTCAAGACTAATTAACTCAGCCGCACCGCCAACGGTATCAGCCATTAAATTAATTCGTTTAACTAAATCTGGACGGGGGAATCGTTCGGCAAGGGTTTTCATAAGCAGCACACATAAAATAAAAAAGAAGGCATTTCATACCTAATACCAGATTAAAATATACGGATTACGGTCAGCAGTTACCAGAGCCAACGGCCTAAGTTGACGATTGTTAAGGAATATCGAGGTAGGTTCAAACCCAGCACACTTAGTCTTCTACAAGGGCATCATCATCGAGAGTAATAAGCGTCGACAAAATATCATCTACCACGGCGTTATCAAGGCCTTTATCCTCAATCGCGGTGTTGTGAGTAATGTAAATCATCAATGATTCGGCGGCTAAGTACCACTCGCGCCAAGCACCGTCTTCATCATCATATTGAAAAAGTAGGCCTTGCGCAGCATTCAAAGCTACCGCTTCACCGATCAAACCCTGAGCGAGCAAATCTTCAGCGAATTCATCTAAATCTCCTTCATTGACTTGGCCCGACTGCTTTCGAATCACGGTAATGTCGACTTCGCTAACACGGTCGCAGTCCGCGATAGTGACCGACTCATCATCCATCTCGGCAGTCCACTCATCAGGCAACTCTAAGCACCACCATTGTGTTTGTACAATTGACATAAAATTTCCTATCGAGGGTTAATCGCTAATTGAAAAATTAAGGCCGCTTCACGTATCGGTTCATCTGTCGATCGAAAGGGATAATAATTTTCTCTCCGGCCCGTGACTAAAAAACCAGCCGCACGGTATAAGGCAATGGCTGGAAAATTACTTTCTCGCACCTCTAAAAAAATATTTTCTACCACCATTGTCCGACAATGGTTTATCAATGAATGCAGTAATTGAAGGGCCATGCCCTGTCGTTTCTGAGTAGGGTTAACAGCAATAAAAAGTAACTCGCACTGATCGGCTACTACGCTGAACAAACACGCGGCTCTGATATCGCCTGAGACATCCACCACCTGCATGGCGTATTGTGATTTTGCTAAGCAAGCAGGTAGAGATTTTATTGGCCAACTGTCACTGGCTTCTTTATCCCACCAGTGCGCCAAGGATGAGTAGTCATTATCGTGGTAATGACGGATATTCACTACGCTGTCACCTAGCCCGTCTTCGTGTTACAAAAGGGTTGAATCTGACACCAAAACGAGCGCTTAAGCCTCGGCTCGGCCCACAACTCTGCTGAACTGTGGGCCGTTATCACGTCGACAGCTTGCTGATTCAACAAGCGTGTATTCGCATCCAGTAAACCCTGATTACTCTCATAAGCGGCAACCCGTACGGCAGTTTGTCCCATTAACAACAACTGATTAACCTTATGCTCTTCAATACGTCGGTTTAACCACGCGGTGAAAATCTCTGTTGGCGCGATCGTTGAAGTTGCCGACAAGCCACTTTCAGGCATCGGCCAAACAAACTGATCTTGCTGGCTAGTCGCTGCGGCCTGACTTATTGGATGTCCTAAAGCTAATAATAGCGATTGAATCCAGGATTGATAAGCGCTACTGGCGCAATCTAAACCACTAACGTCATCAATAATTAATAAGCCACTATTAATACTGGCCGTTAAGGTAAAGGAAGACAGAGACTCGGCAACAGATAGACTTTGAGCGGGACGGAGCCCCTGTTTTACTGGGTCTGCGTTTGGCGTGAGGCCGACTTTATTGGGCGAGTGAGGCTCGATGCCTTGTAACTCTGCCATTAAACGATCGCGGTGTGCAGGCGATGATCCTGAAGATGGTCCTGAATTTAGTGCTGAAGACGGAACTACTGGCCCACGGCCATCACACGCTGAAAGTGATGACTGCTTATTATGGTCACTTAACGCCGTCAAAGCTCGCTGTGCTGTCGTTGGGTTAGCGATCCAGTGCCCTTTCTTAGCACCTGGCAAAGGCTTAACAGGCTGCCAAAGGTCAATACCCATAGCAGATAAATACTCGTTCCGGTGCTCACGATGCATGCGCTGAACTCAACCCAATAATTAACCCAAACAAATAACAGTGTAATGAAGCCAATGATCAATGCGCAAGTACTATCTGAAACCATCGTTAATCGCTGCCCTGTGATTGACTGAACCGTTAATCACTGAGCGGGCAAGGGCTGTGTCGGCTTTAAGCCTTGCTTAGCTAGAACGTAGATAATTATTAACTGCACAGAGAATAGCCTGCAAGGAAGCGTCGACGATGTCTCGGCTTAAACCTACCCCACTCAGCCGCTGGCCGGCTATATTCATTTGCACATAACAGGCAGCTTCAGAGTGGACATTGTGACTTAAGGCATGCTCAGAATAATCAACCAATACCAGTTCTTGGCCAAGCAATTCAGCTAAGCCGCCAACGAATGACTCAACCACGCCCGCGCCTTCTGCAACAACCTCTACAGGTTGATTATCGCGAAGTAATTTTGCCGCCATGTGGTCATGTCCCGCGCGATGACTGATCTCGAAAGCTTCTAGCGAATACGGCGTTTGTTGATCTAAATAATGCTGTTGAAACAAGGTCCAGATGGCATCAGGTGAAACCTCCGCTTCTGACTGCTCGGCATGCTGCTGGACCACGGTACTGAAGTCGATTTGCAACCAGCGAGGCAATTGTAAGCCACGCATTTGTTCGAGCACATAGGCGATACCGCCTTTCCCCGACTGGCTATTAATGCGAATCACTTCTTGATAAGAACGGCCTAAGTCAGCCGGATCAATCGGCAAATAGGCCACATCCCATGGTTGATCCTGTTGCTGAACGGCCAAACATTTCTTAATGGCGTCTTGATGGCTGCCTGAAAAAGCCGTAAACACCAACTCGCCCGCATAGGGATGTCGCGGGTGCACCGGCAAATTAGTGCAGGCTTTTACCACCTGAATAATCTCATCAATATTAGAAAAATCTAACTGCGGATCAACACCCCGACTGTAAAGGTTCATACCCATGGTCACAATATCCATGTTACCGGTACGCTCACCGTTGCCAAGTAGGGTTCCCTCCACCCGGTCAGCCCCACCCTGCACGGCTAATTCTGCCGCCGCCACGGCACAACCTCGGTCATTATGAGTGTGTAAGCTCAATAATACAGCATCACGCGATTGTACATGACGTGAAAAATATTCAATCTGATCGGCATACACATTCGGCGTCGTCATCTCTACCGTAGCCGGTAAATTCAAAATAATAGGCCGCTCTGAAGTCGGCTGCCAAACATCAATCACCGCATCGCACACTTCAATGGCATAATCAATTTCGGTACCGGTAAAACTCTCAGGTGAGTATTGAAAATACCAATCGGTCTCGGGCTGCGCCGCAGCATATTGCTTGACTAATTCTGCGCCCTTAACCGCAATGGCTTTAATACCCGCTTGATCTAAACCAAAGACCTTTTCACGCTGTACCGTTGAGGTAGAGTTATAGACATGAACAATGGCCTGCTTCACCCCTTTTAACGATTCATAAGAACGACTAATTAAGTCTTCACGCGCCTGCGTCAGCACTTGAACTTTGACGTCATCGGGAATCAACTTCTGTTCTATCAAGCAGCGGACAAAATCAAAATCAGTTTGTGATGCAGCAGGAAAACCCACCTCAATCTCTTTAAAGCCAACTTTGACCAACAATTCGAATAGGGTGAGCTTTTGTGCAACCGTCATCGGCTCGATCAATGCTTGATTGCCATCACGTAAATCAACACTGCACCAGCTCGGCGCCTGCTCAATGACTTTGTCAGGCCATGTTCGGTCACTGAGTTGTAACGGTAAATGCGGTGAATACTTACGGTAATCGAACCCTGGCATAGCTGATTCCTTGGCCATTTAATTAATGGTTAAAAGCTTATTATTGGTTAGTATAACCTCATTTCATGAGTGAAAATCAGTAAATACAATAAAAAATACTAATATTATAAATACTTTAACTAATTATTATCGATTTATTAGAGAATTTAACCTAAAATTTGCTGAAATATAGGTTAAGCATTCTGCAAACTGTAGGTACCAAATAGCTAAGGCTACTGACTGGAGTATTATGAGCAGCATCCCCCCCACACTGGACCGAACGGATAAACGCATTTTGGCTACGCTGCAGCACAATGCACGTATTAGCAACCTACAACTTGCTGAGCTAGTTGGCTTGTCGGCAACACCTTGCGCACGTCGTGTGAAACGCCTTGAGGATTGCGGCATTATTCAAGGCCACTTCACCGTTCTCGATGAAACCTTACTCGGCTTATCACTAACGGCCTTAATCAGTATCAGCATGGACCGACACACCCCCGATCGCTTTGCCAATTTTGAAAAAATAATTAGTGATTTTCCTGAAATTATTGAATGTAGCATTGTCACTGGCCAGTCGGCCGACTATTTATTAAAGGCCGTCTTACCAGACATGGCTCGCTATGAAGAATTTTTGCTCGGTCGATTAACCAAAATTGACGGCGTCACTGGTGTGCATTCGAGCTTTATTTTAAGGCATGTGATACCGCGCGCCCAACTACCGTTGGAACACCTATGAAAAATCAAATTTAATTTTCATCAACGCAGCTTGACAGTGTTTAGGTCAAACCATAGGATGGACCGTTATTTGAAGGCCCTTATTTATTTTAGGGCTTTTATCATGGTCAATGCCTACATGGCCTACTGTTGGTTTTTTTATGCAATCCAGTCACTCACTCGTCGCCGATCAGTTTAATGATGTAAACACCCTTATTACTGAGCAGCTAAACTCCGAAGTAGGCTTAGTCGAAAATATTAGTCACTATTTAGTCGATAGCGGCGGAAAACGAGTCCGGCCACTGGTGACTCTACTCAGTGCTGCCGCGCTGGGCGATGCCAAGCATTTTAAACAAATTCAACTGGCCACCGCTATTGAATTTTTACACACAGCAACGCTTCTACATGATGATGTGGTCGACATGTCGACCCTGCGCCGTGGAAAACCCACCGCTAATGCTAACTGGGGTAATGCCTCAAGCGTACTAGTCGGTGATTTTGTTTACAGTAAGGCCTTTGAATTATTGGTTGCCATTGGAAGCTTACCCGTAATGGATGTGCTTAGTCATTCAACGACTAAAATTGCTGAAGGTGAAGTCAAACAATTAATGTTAATTGGCGACTTAAGCCTTAGCCAAGCCGATTACTTTGACGTGATTCGTAATAAAACAGCGGTTCTATTTTCAGGCTGTTGTCGCTGTGCTGCTATAATCGCAGACAGCAATAGCGAAACACAAAATGCACTCGCACTTTATGGCCTGCACTTAGGACAGGCATTCCAAATCTTTGATGACTATCTCGATTACGCAGGTAATGCCGATGACTTAGGAAAAAATGTCGGTGATGACTTGGCCGAAGGCAAGCTTACCCTTCCACTCATTGAAGCCTTGCGTCTCACCGGTAGCACCCAAGACAACCGATTTTTGCAGCGTATCATTGAAGAGAAAGACCTGACTCGTATTGATGCTGTCGTGGCATTATGTCGCGAATCTGGCGCACTGGATCATACGCTAGCTGTTGCGCATGCTGAAGCAAACGCGGCCAAAAAATCGCTTGCCGTATTATCTCAGTCAATCTACCGCGACGCCTTAAGCGATATTGCTGATCAAGCTGTACATCGCAAAAAATAAAGCTATTACTTTTCAACAAGACAAAAATTTGTAGTAACCTTAGCGCTATGATACATCGCTAAATAACCAGTAGTTGATGACCTTATCGTGTGAATCATTATGAAAAAAAAATCAGAACAATCTACTTCGGAACTCCTTAAATCGCTCAAGGAACTGCCTTTATACAGCAGTGGAATGAATGATTTAAATTTCTCAATGAATGAATGTTATCCTAACCCAAGACTGAGCGCCGCTGGTTTAACTGTCGATTTCTCACGAGCCAGCATCAGTCAAGGGGTGTTGAATGAACTGCTTTCGATCGCTGAATCAAAACATTTAGTTGAGCATATTCAATTACTTATTAATGGTTATGAACTTAATAATACTGAGCAGCGCGCGGCCCACCACACCGCACTCAGGCTTCCCGAAAACTTACAAAATCGTGTTGAAGTCACTGCAACGCAGCACGAAATTAAACGCATCAGTGAACAACTCAGAACGGAGAAATGGAGTGGCCAAGATGATTTAACGATTACCGATATTGTTAATATTGGTATCGGTGGCTCAGACCTTGGTCCAAGAATGATTTGTCATGCACTGGCTAATTATGCCGATGGTCCCAAGGTCCACTTTATCGCCAATGTTGATCCTCGCGACCTCGAGTGTACCTTACAAACTTTATCGCCATCAAATACTTTAATTATTATTTCATCAAAGTCGTTTAATACAACGGAAACTTTGGAGAATGCCTTGTCTGCTCGGCAATGGCTTTTAACTGAATTGAGCGATGATGACTTATCAAAACATGTTATTGCTGTGTCTTCCAACATAAAAGCAGCCGTTGAATTTGGCGTTGCACCTGAAAATATCTTGCCCATGTGGGACTGGGTCGGTGGTCGATACTCTCTTTGGTCGGCGATTGGCTTACCCATTGCTATCGCCACTGGCCACCAAAATTATTGCGACTTACTGGCTGGCGCACACAGTATGGATCAACATTTTGCGCAAAGCCCAATCAGCACTAATCTGCCAGTGCTTTTGGCTTTATTAGAAGTTTGGTATATCAACCGCTGCGATGCTAAGAGCATCGCCGTATTGCCGTATAGCCACGAACTGCGTCTACTGCCTGACTACCTGCAACAACTCGTCATGGAAAGCAACGGCAAGCAGGTCGACAAACAAGGAAATCTAGTAAGCCATCGAACTTGTGCAACCATCTGGGGCAGTGCTGGCACGATTGGCCAGCACTCGTTCCATCAATTACTTCACCAAGGCACCGAAAACATTCCAGTTGACTTTATACTGCCGCTAAGCAGTCACTCGGATAACAAACATAAACAAGCGCATTTAGTTGCCAATTGTTTAGCCCAAAGTAAGGCCTTGACCGAAGGAAAAACCATTGCTGCCGCCGAACAGGAATTACTTGATAGTGGCGCTTCAACTGAAGAGGCCAAGCGACTGGGTACTCACAAAGCAAGCCCTGGCAATCGGCCTAATACCATTATCACTATGGAAAAACTCACACCCGGTAATTTAGGCGCATTGATAGCATTGTATGAACACAAAGTCTTTGCCCAAAGTGTGATATGGGGTATTAATGCTTTTGATCAATGGGGCGTCGAGTTAGGCAAGCAACTGAGCAATCCAATTTTGGCTGCGTTGAAGGCTGAAACTAAAGACAGTCAAGCGCCTTCAGATGCGACCACCGCCCATTGGTGCGAGCAATTTATTGAAATGCATAAAGGTAGTTGAATCACGGCGTTTACTCAAATTTACTGAATCCTAGCCAATAGCTCTTCAGTTTTTGCATGCATCAATGCCTTATCACCTCGCGACTCAACATTGAGTCGCAGTAGTGGTTCAGTGTTAGATTTTCTAATATTGAAACGCCAATCATCGAAACTAACGCTAACGCCATCAGTGTAATCGACATCAATCGCCGATGCTTGATAGTCATCGAGAATGGAAGCAATCACTTCATCAGCATCTTCAACGGTTCGATTGATCTCACCGCTAACGGGATAATTACTTATCATTTCGCTAACCAAGCTAGACAGGGGCTGACCTTTTTTGACGACCAATTCAGCAATTAATAGCCAAGGGATCATACCACTGTCGCAATAAGCAAAATCACGGAAATAATGATGCGCGCTCATCTCGCCACCATAGACCGCATCTTCTAGGCGCATACGCTCTTTAATAAATGCATGGCCTGTTTTACTCATTATAGGCTTGCCGCCTAATTTATTGACAATGTCACAGGTATTCCAAGTG